>VYKN01000009.1_pt1 | contig 249435 bp, 216 predicted proteins | sample 5114581 | NCBI WGS metagenome assembly VYKN01 (sample SAMN12291810, study PRJNA351875) | freshwater metagenome | isolation source: freshwater lake | place: USA: Michigan, Baker Lake | collected 2011-08-08
CATATTACTACCATCGCCAGAAACACTGTCTGAATTCTTTGCCACATACTCTTGGTTCATTTAACTTGCAGCAAAAGTAGTAAAATGGCTGTAGGCCACAAGCGATGAATTCACAGCCTACTCGTAATCTTCTACAATTAATTTAAAATGAATTCCACGTACATCATTGACATCTTACGAACTCCTATTGGTAAGTATGCCGGCACCTTGGCATCAGTTCGACCGGATGATTTAGCTGCAGAAACCATTCGCCAATTGATGGCCCGAATTCCACAGGTGGAAGGTGCCGCTGTTGAAGACGTTATTTTCGGAGCCGCCAACCAGGCCGGTGAAGATAATCGCAACGTAGCGCGCATGGCACTTTTGTTGGCCGGGTTGCCCATGTCCACCGGAGGTGTGACCGTGAACCGACTTTGTGCTTCCGGCTTGCAAGCCATAATGGATGCGAGTCGCGCCATTCACCACGGCGATGGTGATGTGTACATTGCGGGTGGTGTGGAAAGCATGAGCCGTGCACCATTTGTGATGAGCAAGGCAGAAGAAGGTTTTTCGCGCAAAGCAGAAATGTTTGATACCACCATCGGCTGGCGGTTTGTGAATTCGCGCCTATCAAAATTGTATCATCCGTACTCCATGGGCGAAACAGCCGAGAATGTAGCGGAGAAATGGAAAATAACACGCGAGCAGCAAGACATTTTTGCGCTCGCCTCGCAAACAAAATATGCAAATGCCCATGCAAGTGGCCGATTCAAAGAGGAACTAATTGCCGTTTCAATTGCCAAAGGCAAAGAGAAAATTGAATTCACCAAAGATGAATATCCACGTGAAACATCATTGGAAAAATTAGCACAGTTAAAACCTGCTTTTAAAGAAGGGGGCTCCGTTACCGCGGGCAACTCATCGGGAATAAATGATGGTGCGGCGGCGGCTTTGCTGATGAGTGAAGCGAAAACAAAACAACTCAATCTTCATCCATTGGCACGAGTCGTATCGGTTGCCATTGCCGGAGTCGATCCTGCGTACATGGGTATGGGGCCGGTGCCGGCTGTAAGAAAAGCACTGCTACGGGCGGGGCTCCAAATAAAAGACATTGGGTTGATTGAACTGAACGAAGCGTTTGCTTCTCAAGCACTCGCCTGCATGCGCGACTTGGAAGTAGACCCAGCAATTGTGAATGTGAATGGCGGCGCGATTGCCATTGGCCACCCGCTGGGATGCAGCGGTGTGCGTATCAGCGCCACACTGATTCACGAAATGCGAAAAAGAAAAGTACGCTACGGCATTGCGACCATGTGCATTGGTGTGGGGCAAGGAGCTGCCATTGTGTATGAAGCCCTTTAGCCAATGATCAACCTCTTACGCAAAGTCTGGCAGAATCTCATCGACTCGGGAAAAACAAAAAGCTACCTCCTCTATGCGTGGGTGAAATTTTTTTGGTGGTAATCGGTATTCTCATTGCCCTGCAAAGTTGTGTTTTATCAACATGATAACAATGATTATTTTTAATCCACTGTGACATTTTCTCCTTTGCTACGAAATTTATTCACTAAAAAAGGCAAAAGCTCTTTGTACAAAACGACAGCAATACTTGCAATAGCCAAAGATGTGATGGTGGCTACCAAGCTTAACTTTAGGTTAAACTCAACAAACAAATAAAGCCTTAACCACGAATAGGCGCCAAGTTGAATAATCACTAAACTAACAGCGGTTAAATCATACCAAACTGGAAACTTGACAAACACCAATAATAAAATAAGTACATGGATGAAACAACAAAGAAATGCTACTCCAAGCTCTTCCACATTCGAAAACTCATCCAGATAATCTTCATCTAAGATCATCGATATTACATTGGCGTGAATTACAGAACTAAACATGTCTGGGCTACTTCGTCCGCTTATCTTTCTATTCAAAGGTGTAAAGAATTTTTTTTGCAATGCGTCATTATTATCACCCAGGTAATCGCCTAAATAACCCATCACAACAATTTTATCTTTGAATAATTCACCTGAAAAATTCTTAGTTAAAACATCTTCCGCATCAATTACAAAATACCGCGTATCAAAATTTGTAGTTGAAGCATCATTCTTCTGGCTGTTGGATTGCCATACGCGGATGGCAATATTTCCTCTAAAATTTATGAGCTCCTGTTTTCTGTTTCGCGCCAAAAATTTAGTGGCTTTGATCGAGTCGTAAATCATCGCCACCCGTACAGAAAAAGCTAATTCTCTTTTGCCTTTAATTGCTTTACTTGGAAAAATAGTTCGGCTGGTTTTTATATCCTCTTGAAAGGTGGCCTCCGTGGGAATGGTAACAAATCCCTGTTCAGCGTAGTTGCTGAACATAGGATCAGAAATTTCAACAGAATCGAGCTCCTCAGTATTTAATTTAGTTGTGGAATCGGTTTGCAATAGCTTGGTGGCCAAAACCACTTTACTTGCTTCTTGAATAGCACTTTTTAACATTAAGTTGCCAAGGGTATCTAAAAGTTGGGGGCAATTGATAGAGTCTCGGATACCCCCTTCGCAATTGAAAAGCGCATCTATGCCTATTACCCGAGGCTTGAACGAACTGATAATTTGGAGTTGTTGAGCAATCTTGCTTCGAGAATATGTGGCGATGTTTACCAATACTATTCTTTCATCTACTAACGGATCTGGTCGTAAATGAACGAAGGCATAGTCTAGTACCTCAAATTCTTTCAGTGCAAATGACTCTGGATATACATAGACTTTAAAAAGTGAGGTTTCTGCTATAAGGTAAGCAGCAATAGTCAGTACGATGGTAACAATAGAAATTAAAACTGCTTCCCGTACCAGTCTAATTTTAAAAGACAAGAAGATGATTATAACTATGGAAACTAAAAAAAGTACAATCATTCGCATGGCTCACTTTAAAAATTGAGGGCTTAATAAAATTACAAAACTTCCCATTAAGTTGGTAAACTTGCACTTTAATTATCGGCTTAGTAATAAATGCGCTACTTCTTCGAAATTTCATACAACGGAAAAAACTACCACGGCTGGCAGAATCAAAAAAATGCAGTGGGTGTTCAGGAAGTGGTAGAAGGATGTCTTTCCAAAGTTTTTCGTACCTCCTTAGAAATCGTGGGCAGTGGCCGAACAGATACCGGTGTGCATTGCGCACAACAATATTTTCATGTGGATATTGACCGCGAACTGGACGAGCGAAGCTGGCTGATCAAACTCAACTCCATACTTCCGCAAGACATTGCCATTCGCGCCATCCATCTGGTGTCTGATCAAGCCCACGCGCGCTACGATGCCATTGAGCGATCGTACGAATACAAAATCACGCAAGTAAAAGATCCGTTGCTGATCGGGCTGGCATACTATTTTTTTAAACCGGTGAATGTGGCAACTATGAATAAGGCCGCAGCGTTACTGGTGGGTGAAAAAGATTTTGAGTGCTTCAGCAAAGTAAAGACAGATGTAAATCACTTTATTTGCGACATTAAAAAAGCGAGCTGGCACCATTCGGGCGATTTATTGGTTTTTAACATCGCCGCCAATCGATTTTTGCGGGGAATGGTTCGAGCCATTGTAGGCACGCTGTTAGATGTAGGCTCGGGAAAATTTTCGGTGCCCGAGTTTGAAAAAATTCTTGCGGGCAAAGACCGCAAAAAAGCAGGTATGAATGTGCCACCGGAGGGATTGTATTTAACACGGGTGGTGTACCCAAAAAATACTCTAAAATAGCCTTAAGACGCTTTCGCGGATCAAGGGCGTTGACAACCAACATGGAGAAAGAAAAAGTAAGCAGTGGAAATATCATCGACTTTAAAGTTTTAAGGCGCGTCATGGACTTTGTGCGTCCTTACAAAGGGCGATTCTACTTAGTCATTGTGCTCACCTTGCTTCTGGGAATCCTCACACCCATCAGGCCATTTCTGATTCAATATACGTTAGACAAAGACGTACAATACGGAAACTATTGGGGCATGGTCAATATCATGATCATTGTGCTAGCATTATTGGTGATACAGGCAGTCGTGCAATACGCACACACGTACGTCAGCGGTCGGATTGCTCAGTTTGTCATTCGCGATATTCGCGTGAAGCTGTATACCCATCTGATAGATCTCCGGTTGCGCTTTTTCGACAAAACACCCATTGGCCGATTAGTGACGCGCACAATCTCTGATGTAGAAACATTGGCCGATGTGTTCAGCGAAGGTTTGGCCGCTATGGCAAGCGACCTGTTGCAAATTGTTTTCATTCTGGTATTCATGTTCATCACCGATTGGCGGTTGACATTGGTGAGTTTATCCACCATTCCCTTAATGTTGCTTGCCACGTATGTTTTCAAAGAAAAAATAAAGATAGCCTTCAATGATGTGCGCAATGCCGTGTCAAATCTCAACTCGTTTGTGCAAGAACATATTACAGGCATGACCATCGTACAAATCTTTGGCAGCGAAAAAAAGGAGTTTGAGAAATTCAAAGAGATCAATGCCGAACACAAAGCGGCCCACTTGCGCTCGGTGCTCTACTACTCGGTTTATTTTCCGGTGGCTGAAATCATTGCAGCCATGGGCACGGGCTTGTTGGTGTGGTATGGCGCAAAGGGTGTCATCAATCAGGAAGTTTCTCAGATCACACTGGGCAAGTTGGTTTCATTCATCATGTACATTCAGCTTTTCTTCCGCCCCATTCGCATGATTGCCGATCGATACAACACATTGCAAATGGGGATTGTAGGTTCTTCGCGCATCATCAACTTATTGGATGACAAAGAACATGTAGTTGAAAATGGATCGTACAAGCCGACAGAAGTGAAAGGAGCCGTCAAGTTTAATCACGTGTGGTTTGCCTATAACGAAGAAGATTTTGTACTGAAAAATGTATCGCTGCAAATCAAGGAAGGCGAAACCATCGCCTTGGTAGGTGCCACCGGTGCAGGCAAGTCGTCCATCATCAACTTGCTGAACCGATTCTACGAAATCAATCAGGGAAGCATTGAAGTAGATGGTGTAAACATTCGCAACTTTGATTTGAAATCGCTGCGTAAAAATATCGGCGTGGTGTTGCAAGATGTATTCTTGTTTAGCGACACTATTCGCAACAACATTACGCTGGGCAATAAAGACGTAACCGACGAAATGATTTTGCATGCGGCTGATTTAGTAGGTGCGCGCAAATTTATAGATCGACTTCCGGGTGGATTGGATTACAATGTGATGGAGCGCGGAGCCACTCTATCAGTCGGCCAACGGCAGTTGCTCTCGTTCATTCGCGCGATGGTGTACGATCCAAAAATTTTAGTGCTGGATGAAGCTACTTCTTCGATTGATACGGAAACCGAAGAGATGATTCAAAATGCTATTTCCAAGATGATGATCAATCGTACCTCCATCGTGATTGCACATCGATTGTCTACTATTCAAAAAGCCAACACGATTATCGTTTTGGACAAAGGTGAAATTAAAGAATCGGGTAACCATGAAGAATTACTGCAAAAGGGAGGCTATTATGCTCAACTCCATCAAATGCAGTATAAGGAGGTGGTCTGACCTTTGATCGATATTTTTCAACTGATCGGGTTAAAAAAGCTATATTTGCTTGAATGCGCCAATTCAAGTACATACCTATTTCTCTTTTTTGGCTGTTTTTGGCTGTTTATCCAGCTTTTTCTCAAGTCAAGAAAAGCGTGCGCAGCGCAGGCTACGGCATGCCCAAGGTATCGCGGGGGAAGGCCATGATCATGTGCCCCATTTTTGAGGAAAGTAAATACCCGTATCAAGGCATTGGTTTTAAGTTAGGCGACCCTTTCGCGCTCACTTACAAATTCTACCCAAGCAAGCACTGGGCTCTTGCAATAGATGCCGGCACTACTGCCAGCGGACTTTACAGCACCTACTATCGCGGCATATTCGCCAGCTATTTGCCCGATACACTCGGCCCGAATCAGTCCATCCGGTATGCAGCACACCTCATTTCCGCCGATTGGCACTTGGAGGCCAAGTTTTTGTACCAATGGGATGCCGACAAGGTATCGAAAGGGCTTCAATTCTATGGAGGACTAGGCTGGCAATGGCGAAATGCAAAAATTCAATACGATTACGTACGCAATAAAAGCAGAACAGAAAGTAACTATGAGCGTTTTGACACCAACCGTTTTACGTTCGGACTGGTTGCAGTGGTGGGCTTTGAATATTCGTATTTTACATTGCCGGTATCAGCATTTATAGAAGCCGAATTGTTTACCGATGCCTTTGCCGATCCAGGCCATCAGCGCTTGCAAGGCGGAGTAGGTCTTCGCTATATTTTCTAGCTGCCCAGTTTCTTAACGAACTGCCATAAGGTTTTAAATACATGAGCCTTCCCAATTGGCAGATGTCTACACGCAGAAATATTCGTTTCGTAATCCAATGATCCAATTTTCCTAATTAAATTGGATGATGTGCTCCTTTGACTTACTAAGAATGCTTTAGGTGGCACTCAACGTTGCTCGTCTGAAAATACAAACGCCTTGTCTCTTCGCAGAAACAAGGCATTTGCCTGAAAACTTTATTTGAACTTATCCTTTGCGCAAAACGCTGTTCTTCTTGCTATAGGTAAAGTAGATCACCAGACCTATGGCCATCCAAAGGGCTGCCGCTTTCAAGGTATCTGGCCCTAAAGAAAATATCATAGCAGAGCAAACGATCATCCCTAAAATAGGAACCAATGGAACCAAAGGAGTTTTGAATGGTCTCACGGCATCCGGATTTTTCACGCGCAGCACCCAAATGCCCACACATACAAGCACGAATGCAAACAAGGTTCCAAAGCTGGTCAAGTCTCCGGCAACGCTGCCCGGAACAAATCCGGCAAACAATCCTACAAATATGAATAACAGTGCGTTTGACTTAAATGGCGTGCGGAATTTTGGATGCAGTTCAGAAAATACTTTGGGCACCAATCCATCTTTCGACATGGAGTAAAATACTCTTGACTGACCCATCAACATAACTAAAATCACCGAAGAAAATCCGGCCAAAATAGCTACCGTTACCAAAGTACCCAGCCACTCGTAACCCGGCATGTAGGTTTTGATAGCATAGGCTACCGAAGCTTCTTTTCCTGCTACTTTAAAATCTTGCCAGTTCGCCACGCCTGTAAGCACGTGCGAAAAGAGAACATACAAAATAGTGCAAATCAAAAGTGAACCTAAAATACCAATGGGCATATCGCGCTTGGGATTTTTCGCCTCTTGAGCAGCCGTAGAAACAGCATCGAAACCAATGAATGCAAAGAATACAATACCTGCACCACCTAATACACCGCCCCATCCATGCACATTCCAACCTTCGTGGCCGGGTGTAGTTTCAGGTATCATAAAAGGCGTGTAGTTCGCTTCATTGATAAAGCCCCAACCAATCACAATGAAAATGAGAACGATGGCTACTTTTATAAAAACAATCACCGCATTCAATGAAGCAGATTCTTGCGTTCCTTTGATCAGCACCAACGTAAGGATGACCAGAATAAATAATGCCGGCAAATTGATGATACCGGAAGGGCCATTCACTACAGATTCAAATGGTGAGTGACATAATTCATACGGAATGATACCTCCCAATAAATTATTGAGATACTCGCTCCACGCGATGGATACGGTGGCCGAAGCTAGCGCATATTCCAATACCAACGCCCAACCAATGATCCACGCCATAAATTCGCCCATCGTCGCGTAGGCGTATGCATACGCACTTCCGGCAATTGGAATCATTGAAGCAAATTCCGCGTAGCACAAACCGGCAAAGGCGCAACCCACGGCAGCCACAATGAATGAAACCATTACAGCAGGGCCGGCAGCAGAGGCAGCTGCATCGGCCGTACGCACAAAAAGGCCGGCTCCGATAATCGCTCCAATTCCCAATGCAATCAAATTACCAACGCCAAGGGTACGCTTCAGTCCCTTGCTCGAATCACCCTCTTGTGCCATTAACTGTTCAAGGGGCTTCTTTATAAATAAACTCATGAAAACGTAAGATTAGGTTAATACAATCCCTAAAAGTATAAATAATAATGAATTTTCAACGGATACTTTTTGGGCAACGGTTTGAGGACGGTAAGGATTGCACGAATGCAGGCGCTTTACTTTTTTACCTTGGCGGGATCGAACTTCACCTTAACCAGCACTTCGCTTTCTACGGGCACATCGTCTTCGGTAGATGCGCTCCATTCGGGACCTTCTTTTACAAGACGGATAACTTCTTCATCGCAACCGCTGCCTAAACTTTTCACCACTTTAAACTCATCAAGGCTGCCATCTACCCGCACCGTAAAGCGAATGGCCACTTTCCCTTTGACACGCTTAGCCAGAGCCTCTTTAGGAAATTGCAAGTTATTGTCGAGGTATGCATCGTATACTTTTAGTCCACCCTCGGGCATGGCCAGCTTGATAATGGGTACACGGTCGATGTCCTCATTGTTTCGCACACCGGTTACAACCACCTCACTTAACTGCGAAACATCTGGCGCCAACGCTACATTCAATTGTGACTGTGATGCCTCTACTTCTTTGGTTTGCAAACCAATAAATGAAAAAACTAATTTCTGATCGGGAGCTACATTGGGCAATTGAAAATAGCCGTCCATATTGGTCACTGTGCCCACTTGTGTTCCCTTCAACAATACGTTCACACCCGGAAGCGGAGTGCCATCTTCCAATGAAGTTACCTGGCCTTTGATGAAATTGACAACCACGGAGTTGCCTTGTATTGATGGGTTGGGGCTTGATAAACTGAAAGATCGTTTTGAACGAGAAAGCTCTTGCGCATCAGCTTTTTGTTCCGCCTGGGCGATGCTTTTATCTGTCAGTTTGAAAAGACTAGTTTCATCGGTTGTTGGTTTTGCTGCCGGCACGGATGTGGATTCTGCTTCAGCAGAAGGTACTTGTGAGGTGACAATGGTTTCATTGGTCGGTTTTACTTCTTTGACTCTTGCCTTTTTCTTGTCATCATTAAAAGCCACACCATTCACGGCATCTTTATTTGAAAGGATCGGCTGCTCCGTTGGCTTGCTTTCAATAGTATCTTGATTTGAATTGTTTGATGAAGCAGTTGGTTCCTCCTTTTTTTCAGTAGGCGCTACTTCCTTGTTCAAAACAAGCTGAGTTGAATCTTCCGGAATCAATTGATTGCCGATCCAAAACATCCCAACTAACAATAACACAGACGCTGCAATGCGTAGTGGCCAAACCCAGGATTTAGTGGATTGAGCGTCCGTCGGAGAAGCCTGTGAAGCTGCAATCACAGCTTTTTCTTTTGATGTTAGTTTCGAAGTCAGTTCCTTCAGATCCTGTGCAAAATCCTCGGGAGCAATTTGCTCTGCGCCTTCCAGCGCATCGGCCAAAAAGGGATCTTGCAACGCACGCTTTTCGAAAGCATGCATTTCAGCCGGGGTCATTTTACCCAATCGGTAGCGCTCCAGATCGTTTTGCCAATCAGTCATTTTGCTCCATGCAATTTTTTAAGTTCCTTTTTCCGTTTTGGATATAACTTTTCACCTGATTCATGTCAAAGCCTGTCAACTCGGCCACTTCTTTGTAACATTTCTCCTCCAAAAAGAAATGCCGTACACATTTTTGCTGTTCCGCAATCAAGCCTTCGATACACTTTTCCAATTTACTAAGATTTCCCTCCATTTCAGGCTCTTCCTCCAGATGCAGCATAAACTGGTTTTCCATAAGCTGTGGCGATATTTCTTCGGTAAACCGGCCTTTTCGGGCACGAAGCTGCATCAAACACTGATTTCGGGCCGTAACGTACAGCCAGCTTTTAAAATTTTCCACTTCGTGTGTGCGAAGGGCAGTCACCAGCTTCTCAAACAATTGCATCACCCCATCTTTGGCTTCATCGCGGTCTTTCAGGTATTTAAGGCATACACCATATACCAAAGAGGTGTAGCGTGCATACAACTGGCCCGCAAGCGCCACCTCGCCCGACTCTTTATAGAGCCGCAGCAACTCTGCATCGGATGGGGTCTGGTTTTGCACGCCTCAATATAAATCCAAATAATGCATTGAAAACACAGTCCCCTTCAAGATTACCTAATTACGGTAAAATATTTTACCCTAGTTGTGGAATTCCCTTTCGCCCGGCATCTGTAAGAAAAAATTAAAACAAAATCTGTATGAAAAAACACATAATCATTCTGGCAGTGATGCTGATTGCTTCGATGGGCTTTATTGCTCCTGAAGAAAGAACCATCAGCGGAAAAGTGACTTCGGCTGAAGATGGCAGTGCGCTGCCCGGAGTAAATGTAGCTCTGAAGGGAACTAAAATTACAACTGTAACCGATATTCAAGGAAACTATTTAATCAAAGTTCCCGGTAGCAGAGGCAAGTTGATCTTTTCATTCATTGGATTAACAACACAGGAGGTTGCCATTGGATCAAAAAACAGAATTGATGTTTCGCTTTCGCTGGATGTGAGTCAATTAAGAGAAGTGCCAGTAACAGCACAAGGCATAGCTAGGACAGAGAAAAAAATACGTGGTGGTATTCATAGCATTAAATCCGATGCTCTTTCATTGTATTCAGAGTTTGAATCAAATGACACCTACTCCAACACTGAAGAATACGCTGGCATCAGCGAAAATGGCTTTCACGATCCGTTGAAAGATCCGCTCTCTACTTTTTCGATTGATGTAGATGCTGCTTCTTACAGCAACATGCGCAGGTTCATTCACTTAGGCCAGCGTCCGCCCAAAGATGCGGTGCGCGTGGAAGAAATGATCAACTATTTTGATTACGACTATGCCCAACCCAAAGGTGAAGATCCTTTCTCCATCACCACCGAAATTTCCAGCGCGCCTTGGAACCCGAAGCACAAACTGGTTCACATAGGGCTGCAGGGAAAAAATATTGCGAAAGACAATCTTCCTCCTTCCAATTTAGTTTTCCTAATCGATGTATCGGGGTCTATGAGTGACGAAAATAAATTGCCGCTGTTAAAATCTTCTTTCAAATTATTGGTGGAACAATTGCGTGAGCAAGACCGTGTAGCCATCGTAGTATATGCTGGTGCTGCTGGTTTGGTGTTGCCCAGCACTTCAGGCAGCGACAAAAAGAAAATCATTGAAGCCTTAGAGAACTTACAAGCCGGCGGATCAACGGCCGGTGGCGAGGGCATTCGTTTGGCCTATGAAATTGCCAAAGAGAATTTTAAAAAGGGAGGCAACAACCGGGTGATCTTAGCTACCGATGGTGACTTTAACGTAGGTGAATCCAGCAACGAAGCCATGGAAAAATTGATTGAATCAAAAAGAAACGATGGCGTTTTCTTAACCACCCTCGGCTTCGGCATGGGCAACTACAAAGATTCTAAGATGGAAGTGCTGGCCGATAAAGGAAACGGCAACTACATGTACATCGATTCAATTTTGGAAGCTCAAAAAGCGCTTGTCAATGAATTTGGTGGCACCTTGTTTACCATTGCCAAAGATGTGAAACTGCAAATCGAATTTAATCCGGCCAAAGTAAAATCATATCGCCTCATAGGTTATGAAAACAGAATGCTGAAAAGTGAAGATTTTAACAACGACAAAAAAGATGCGGGCGAGTTGGGCTCCGGCCACTCAGTGACTGCCTTGTACGAAGTGATTCCGGTAGGCGTAGAAAGTAGCTTTGATTTAGTTGACGCGCTTAAATATCAGCCTGTAAAAAAACAAGAGCCTGTGCAAGTAACAAAGTCCGATTTTAATGATGAGATTCTCACCGTTAAGTTTCGCTACAAAAAACCCGATGGCGAGGTAAGCAAACTGATCGTTCATCCTTTGGTAGACGAACACGTGTCTATTGAAAAAACATCGGATAATTTCAGATGGTCGGCTGCCGTAGCTGCCTTTGGAATGATCTTGCGCGATTCGGAGTATGTAAAAAACTATTCGACTGCCGAAGCAATTAAACTAGCTCAAAGTGCAAAAGGCAAAGATGTAGAAGGTTATCGTATAGAGTTCATTAACCTGATGAAATCAACACCGGCGGTGGCCATGCGCTAAATCAAAAAATCAAACCAAAAAGCCCGGCTATACTGATAGTCGGGTTTTTTTTTGAGTGATTTGCGGCTAATTTGCCGAACGAAATGAATTCGACAGCCGGCCCTAGTGTCTCCATCGTGCTCGCCACTTACAATGGCGAAAAGTATTTGCGCGCACAGTTGGACAGTCTTTTTGCTCAAACCTATCCGTTACTAGAAATAATTACGGTGGATGATTGTTCATCTGATTCTACCGTTTCGATTTTAAAAGAATATGCTGCGGCACATCCTATTCTTCATATCTATCAAAACGAAGTGAACCTCAAGCACAATCGCACCTTTGAGCGAGGAATTATGTTGGCCAAAGGAGATTGCATTGCCCTGTGCGATCAGGACGATATCTGGCTACCGGAAAAAATTTCTACGCTCATGGCGCAATGGCGGCCAGACAGTTTATTGATCCACTGCGATTCAGAATTCATCGATGCCGATGGAATTACTATGCATCGAAAAATTTCTGACCTAAAAAATTTGCAAACGTATTCCTCGCCTATTCCATTTATCATCGGCAATACAGTGGCGGGTCATGCCGCTATCTTCCGCAGAGAATTAACTGAACATATTTTACCGTTTCCTCCCATCGTAATCCATGATTGGTGGATGGCTTTTAAGGCGGCCACGCTGGGGCCGGTTCAATACGTAGACCAGCCGCTCATTCGCTATCGTCAGCATGCAGGAAATGTGATCGGCGCGATCAAGGTAAAAGGACAGAAAAGAAAAAAAGACAAGTCCGAATTACAACAGCGCATTCGCGAGCGGATGAAGTTGTTTGATCAATCGTGTCCTGAAAGTCATTCTGCTAAAAAGTTATTGAGTCAACTTGCTAAAAGCTATTCAAGCTTTAGCCTGCCGAATAATTTCTTGCGAATGAATCTTTTCTTTGCCTATCAGCAACAATTGCTGGCTACTAAAAAACGTTCGCCTTTTCGCAAGTGGCTCTTTTGTGTAAAAATGTTCTTCACATTTCAGTAAATCGATTTCTCGCTAACCAACAGTTTTAGAAGACACCTCTTCTCTGTCATTCCGAGGTACGAGGAATTTTTTAAACACTTATTCCTACTTAACGAAGATGCCTCGTGCCTCGGCAAGACAAGGGTGTGGAAAGAGTTTGGTGTAATCTCTCTGTCATTCCGAGGTACGAGGAATCTTCTAAACACTTATTCCTACTTAACGAAGATGCCTCGTACCTCGGCAGGACAAGGGTGTGGGAAGTGTTTCGTTTAATCAGAAATTTTTAGGGTTCCGTTATAGCTCGCCATTAAAATCCATTATGTTCTTCTTCTCTCTGTCATTCCGAGGTACGAGGAATTTTTTAAACACTTATTCCTACTTAACGAAGATGCCTCGTGCCTCGGCAGGACATGGGTTTGGGAAGGGTTCAGTACCTGCCTCGAATCGACCCATCTTTCGGTGGCCATGGATCAATAATTGAAGAATTAAGGGAATGAAGGTTTCTATTCTCCTTTTCTATTAGATTAAGTTTCTTGTCTCTAGACCAACCTTTAATCTCCTTCTCCCGAGCGATTGCATCGTTTATGTAATGAAAGTGTTCCCAATAAATTAATACATAAGCATAGTACTTGCCAGCAAATGTTTTAGGGTTGCCCCGATTTAGGTAGTGTTCAATAATTCGCTGACCTAAATCATTTGTAACTCCTGTATAGAGGACTTGCTTCCCGGGATTAGTGGTAACATAAACGTAGTAATCATGATTCATCATGGCAATTTATAAATTTGCTTGGGTCATTCCGAAACATAAGATGCCTCGTTCCTCGGCAGGACAAGGGTGTGGGAAGCGTTTCGTGTAATAAGTCAACGCACTACTACTCGCTCTGTCATTCCGAGGTACGAGGAATCTCCTCTCTGTCATTCCGAAGCACGAGGAATCTTCTAAACACTTATTCCTACTTAACGAAGATGCCTCTTGCCTCGGCAGGACAGGGTGTGGGAAGCGTTCAGTGTTATAAGCCAAAGTACTACAACTCGCTCTGTCATTCCGAGGTACGAGGAATCTCCTCTCTGTCATTCCGAGGCACGAGGAATCTTCTAAACACTTATTCCTACTTAACGAAGATGCCTTGTGCCTCGACAAGACAAGGGTGTAGGAAGCGTATGGTGTACTCGCTCTGTCATTCCGAGGTACGAGGAATCTTCTAAACACTTATTCCTACTTAACGAAGATGCCTCGTGCCTCGACAAGACAAGGGTGTGGGAAGCGGTCAGTGTACCCTCTCTGTCATTCCGAGGCATGAGGAATCTTCGGAACATTTCTATCGTAAGCATAAGATGCCTCGTTCCTCGGCAAGACAGGGTGTGAGAAGGAATCTTCAGAATCTTACAATCCACTAGAGTTAGCCAATGGACAACAAAAATCCCTCCGATATTTTAGTACATTTACGGCACTAAAATCTATTCCTTCATGGCAGTCTACGGCAACCAACGCTATCTCAAGCTATTTGAAAACGTTCGTAATACCCGCATTTACTTCTTAGATAAAATCAAAAAACAATCGGAGTTGGTTTTTGTCACCAAGCCCATCGCCATTAAAGTACGGGTGCCCCGCAGGCTCATGCTTATCTTCAAAGAAATTTTCATGTCGGATGTGTATAGCATTCATGAACTGGCCAAAGGATTGAATGAAAATTCTGTCGTATTGGATATCGGTGCCAATGTAGGTTTTTTCAGTGTTCTGCTCCTATCCAAAAAAAACATCAAAAAAATTATAGCTTTCGAACCCATTCCGGTTAATATTCAAACACTCAAAAAGACCATCGCAGAAAATAAAGTGCTGCAGGAAAAATTAGTGCTGCAAGAAAAAGCTGTGACCGGCCAGCCCATGGGCGATCTTACTCTGTTTTTAGACAGTGAAAAAGAGTTAACCGAAAACGCCTCCGTCTTCTCCGGCTTCGAATCCACTCATACTCAAAAATTAGTTGTACCCAGTATTTCGCTCACGCAAATTTTTCAAGAGAACAATCTTACTCAGGTCGATTTCGTGAAGATGGATTGTGAAGGAAGCGAGTTTGATATTTTGTACAATACCGACCCTTCTCTTTTGAAAAAAATCAAACACATGATTTTGGAAGTGCATGATTTGGATGATGCCAAAAACAACACCGAATACATGAACTCCTTTTTACAGTCGCATGGGTTTGCGACCACCTATTATCGCTTGAGCGCCAAATCGCATGTCATCAATGCGCATCAAAAAGCTTAACGCATGTTGAACGTTTTATTTTTATCAAAAGCCGATCGTCCCGACTATCTCTGTGATATGATTTATCACGGACTCAAGACCACGGAAGGCGTGTTGGTGGAAGAGGTAAACACCCCTCACTACATGTATACCTATTACATGGCACAGGGCGCATTGTATGGCAAAGGCTTCACCATGTACTGCCATTTAAAAAGTTATCCTACCTGCATCGCCGTGCCGGAAATGAAAAGAAGAGTCGAAAAAAAATATTATGACTTTATCATCTACGGTTCCATACATCGGTTCGAAAAGTATTATGATTTGATCACAGCGCACTATTCAAAAGATAGAATCATCACAGTGGATGGTGAAGATGAAGACCGCGTAGAGCTTCGATTTACCCGCGACAGCACCTACTACAAACGCGAGTTGAGTATGGAAACCGATCTGATTAAGCCAATCAATTTTTGCATACCAGAGTCATTGATTGTAGAAAGCCTGCCTACTAAAACCAAGCGCGTAGCACACATTGTGCCCGGCGATTTAACCACGTACATTTTTGATCGGGTAGAAGACTACTACCACGACTACCAAACTTCTATTTTTGGTATTACCCGTAAGAAGGGTGGCTGGGATTGTTTGCGCCATTATGAAATTCTAATGAATGGCTGTATTCCTTATTTTATCAACTTAAAAGGTTGTCCGCGTTTTACGATGAATCTTTTACCCAAGGATTTACTGTTGGAGACAAATGAACATTACGAGAAAGGAACAGAATTCGATCACACTATCTACGGGCACGAATTACTGAACTACACCCGGCAACATCTCACGACCAAAAAACTAGCCGAATACCTGCTGAAGCGTTAACGGCGGCTATCGCGGAAATAACCGTTGATCGTTGAAAAGTACTCGAGGACGTAACCGTTGTCCTTCAAATACTTCACTATTGGATCATCGTTATTTTCGGAGAGTTTAAATTCATGGATTTCAATCACAATAAATCGGGGGCGGTATTTATTCAAATTCACCGACATCAAAGCATTGAGATCATGTCCTTCTACATCAATACTTAATACATCAATGCTTGTTCCTATGGGCAAGTGTTTATCAAGAATAGTTTCTACCCGCTGCGTTATCATTTTCACTTCGCGGTTAAACTCCCAATGTTTTTTCCATTCCTCCAATTGTTGTTGATCTATGGTGGAAACCGCCGGCACTTTATCGGAAATATGGAAAGTCACTTCTTTCTCTACATCTGATACAGCCGCATGCACTACGGTATCAAAGGGGCGGGCCTTTCTATACTGCTGACAGAGTCGTTCATTGGCGTCCACACAAATACCATTCCATCCGGATAGATAAAGAAAAAAGGTGTTTGATAAATAGATCGGTGTATTGCAGCCAATGTCTACATACACACCATTGCCACCTTCGCGCAATAAAAATTTCAGTACGATATCTTCACCGGTCTGAGAAAAATAAATATTCGCCTCATTGGCCATTATTTTCTTGATCAGAATGAGCAAACTAAAGCGAAGGGCAGTTAAAAAAGGTAGTTTTTTAAATAACTTTGCGTACGTAATCTTCATGATTGTTAGTAACTATTTGCAAACAAACGGTGAAGTTAACCTTTATAATTAATTAGAAAACTATCCGATGCCAAACTCAGCCTCTCTATTGATTTCTACCTACAACTGGCCGCAAGCATTAGAGCTCTGTATTCTTAGTGCGTTGGATCAAACTGTATTGCCGGGAGAAATTTTGATTGCCGATGACGGATCGAAAGAGGAAACCAAACTGCTGATTCAGGAGCTTCGAAAAAAAACAACGGTACCCATCCGCCACTTCTGGCATGAAGATATTGGCTTTCGCAAAACCATCATCCTCAACGAAGCCGTACGCCACAGTCGCTTTGACTACGTCATTCAAACCGATGGTGATATCTTACTTCATCGCAGGTTTATTGAAGAGCATCTGGCAAATGCCAAACCGGGATTTTATCTGCGGGGCAGCCGCACGTTAATTGATGAGGCAACCACCAAAGAATTGATTGAAGGCAAGAACTACCGCATCCATTGGTTGAGCAAGGGTATCAAAAATCGATTCAATTCCATTCACAACCGAATAATCTCTAAACTATTCATGCTTCTCAACGACCCGCATTCCATTGAGGGAGTAAAGGGTTGCAACTTTTCTTTTTGGAAAAACGACTTCATAGCCGTAAATGGATTTAACACCGACATTGTTGGCTGGGGCCGCGAGGACAGTGAGTTAGCAATACGACTGATCAACAAGCACGTGTTTAAACAGCACCTCAAGTTTCAAGCCGTTTGTTTTCATCTGCATCATACTATCTTTTCGCGCGATCGCGATGAACGCAACATGAAAATGCTGGAGGCCGCTATTCAAAACAAAACAGTATGGGCCGAAAATGGATATTCACAAACAAATGCGGTAATTGAGTTGCTATGAAAATTGCCGCACACATTCCCTTCTTCTTTGTCGAATCGAGAATGACCTACCTTAAACAAGTAGTTGATCAATTACAGCTCATTCCAGCAGAGGTAGATATTTTTGTTTACACGAACAGTCATTCCGTGCGTGCCCATTTCGCACAGCCCAATGTTTTTATTCAGTACTATGGATATTCCAAACGTGGAAAAGTAGCGTACTTCAATGGGTTGTGGAATCGACTGGGTCTCACCGCGCTGGTGCATCCTTACTTTCTAACATGGGAAAATCGCAAAGTGATAGAAAAAAACCTGAACATCTATGGTGCTCAGCTTTACTTAGAAGACGACATCTGCTTTACAGCCGAAAACTTCAATTACTGGCTTGCCAACAAAGATGTTTGTTATCAAAGTGATTTCAATCTGGCCTTCCTGCGTTTTGAAGAATCACCCCAACAAGCCAAATACTTAACCGACCTTACATCCATTCCACAGAAGGTGATAGAGCTAAATGGCAAATTCTACCTATTAAATGATGTAAATCCGTATGGTGGATTTTGGATTTATGACCGCAACGAGTTGATTCGTTTTAGTCAATCGCAGGAATGGAAATTTAATTTTGATGGATTTCCAATTCGTGAAAAATCTGCGATCGGATACCATTCTTTAAAAATGAAACGGTTTAACGGAAACGTCCTTCCACTGGTAAATTACGATGCTACTACCGGGCTTGCCGAACTTCCAGCTAATTGCTTAGTACACCATCTTCCAAACACCTACATTGGTCATTCCCTCTTTTGTAAAATCAAAGTAGAAGCCTCATCTGAAAACAGCTTTACCTTACGCGACACAGCGAAACTTGATCCACCAAAAACTAAATAGATTAAAAATGAAAGTAGCCGGTTTTACAATGGTGCGCAATGCAGTGAAGTACGATTACCCCGTGGTGGAGGCAATAACATCCGTGCTGCCATTGTGCGATGAGTTTATTGTAGCCGTAGGTAATTGTGAAGACGAAACATTGGCCTTGATTGAAGGTATCGGTTCACCCAAAATAAAAATCATTCATACGATTTGGGATGACACCCTGCGCGAAGGTGGTCGCACTTTTGCATTAGAAACAGACAAAGCTTTTCAGGCGGTAGCATCCGATGCAGACTGGGCTTTTTATATTCAGGCCGATGAGGTGATTCACGAAAAATACCACGATGCAGTGCGGCAGGCTATGATTAAATACAAAGACAATCCATCGGTAGAAGGGCTTCTCTTTCATTACAAACATTTTTATGGTTCGTATGACTATGTGGGTGAATCTTGGAACTGGTACCGCCGTGAGATTCGCGTAGTACGCAACGACAAATCTATTTTTTCGTATCGCGATGCCCAGGGATTTCGCAAAAAGCCAAACGAAAAGCTTCGGGTGAAACTAATCGATGCCTACATCTACCACTACGGCTGGGTGCGCGATCCGCGTGCTATGGTGCGCAAGCAGCGAGCATTCACTAGTTATTATCACGATGATCAGTGGCTGGAAGAGAACCTGGCTAAAGCCAGCGAATTTGATTACAGCACTATCGACTCGCTGGAGCTTTTCACCGATACCCATCCTGCCGTAATGAAAGAACGCATTGCCCGCAAAAACTGGAAGTTTGACTTTGATGTATCGAAGAAGAATTATTCGTTTAAAGAACGGGTAAAGCGATTTTTCGGCTTTCGCATAGGCGAATACAAGAATTACAAAATCGTTTAAATTTCACGTTCCAGAATCGGGTTTCCTTTACTACTTTTACCACCCCATGGAATTGGAAGAAGTCCCCAAACAAAATTATTCGGAAAAAGAAAAAGGCGAGATCTTCAATCAGGAGTTTCTCCCCCACATCCACTCGATGTATAACTTCGGTTATCGCCTTACTCTAGATCGCGATGACGCTAAAGATTTAGTGCAAGACACATATTTAAAAGCGTATCGGTTCATAGAATCATTCCAAAAAGGAACTAATGCGAAGGCATGGCTGTTCCGCATCTTGAAAAACAGTTTTATCAACGATTACCGGAAAAAAAGCAAAGAGCCGGCTAAAGTTGACTATCAGGAAGTAGAAACATATTATAACTCAGAAGAGGTAGATAGACAAATCACCCCCGATCTGCGCGTGGAATCGCTCAAAGACATGATCGGAGATGAAATTTCGAATGCCTTAAACTCATTGGACGTAGATTTTAAAACGGTGATTATACTGTGCGACTTGGAAGGATTTAAGTACGAGGAGATGGCCAAAATTTTGGATATCCCCATCGGCACCGTGCGCAGTCGCTTGCATCGTGCCAGAAATCTACTCAAAGAAAAATTGAGCGAATACGCGAAGTCAATGGGTTATAATAAAGCTTAGCTATGAACAATCCGACCAATCCTTTTGCAAAGCCAGATCAGCCGAAACCAACGTGCATGGAAATGTTGCAAACTATTTTGGATGGCCAGGCCACCGAAGAACAAAAGCAATACTTTAAAGTGCACATGGATCACTGCATGCCTTGCTACAAATCATACGATTTAGATATGTCATTGAAACAGCTGGTGCAATCTAAATGCTGCGGTGGTGCAGCGCCCGGCGATCTGATCGAAAAAATAAAACAGCAAATCGAACAAAAATCTTTCTAGCCAATGGCCGGTAAAGCGCTTATCTTCTCTGCTCCATCCGGTTCTGGCAAAACCACTATCGTTCAATACTTACTCGAAAACAATCCCGATCTGGGTTTTTCTATTTCAGCCTCTACTCGTGATAGGCGGGGAAGAACGGAAGTAGATGGAAAAGATTACCACTTCTTAACACCGGAAGAATTCAAAGAGAAAATTGATGCCAACGAATTTATTGAGTGGGAAGAAGTATATGCCGGTAATTTTTACGGCACCTTAAAATCTGAGATCGAGCGCATCTGGGCGGAAGGTAAGAATGTGATTTTTGATGTAGATGTGAAAGGCGGCATCAACCTGAAAAAATATTTTGGCGATAAAGCACTTTCGGTATTTGTAAAAGTTCCCTCCATTGAAATCCTGGCACAGCGCCTCAACTCTCGCGGCACCGAAACCGAAGAGAGCCTTTCGCGCAGACTGTTCAAAGCTAAATTTGAAATGTCTTTTCAAGATAAATTTGACGTGGTATTGCTCAATGAGGACTTAGAGAAGTCGGTTGCCGAAGCGCAACGACTGTATGAGGAGTTTAAAGTCATTCGTTGAAATTTTCAGTATAATTTCACAACTTTACTAGAAAGTTGATAAGTCTTATAAAGATGACTACAAAATTGACGCTTACTCTTGATGCAAACCTAATCGAAGCAGCCCAAAAATACTCTGCCGAAAAGGGTATCGACCTATCAACTATGATTGAAGACTACCTCAAGAATGTCATTCCTAAAAACCGTGTCGTAGAAAAAGGGGCTTCGATTATGGAATTGAAAGGTATACTAGGAAAAGCACCAGAAGACTTTGATTATCGTGAAGAACGATACAAATATCTTATGGAAAAGCATAAATAATGAAGCCTCAAGTATTTCTGGACACGAACATTGTTCTCGATTTTGCCCTTAATCGTCCAGAATTTGTTAAGGAGGCAGAATCCATTTTTACGTTGAAAGATGAAGGCAAGATTGACATACACATCTCCGCCCTCACACTAGCCAATGTTGCCTATTTCGCAGATAAACATAAGCTAGATCCATTTGTCATTGTAGGAATGTTCGTTAATTGGATCAATATCATTGATCTTGAAACCACTTTTTTCAAGCAAGTAATAGCCTCTAGTTTTTTGGATTTTGAGGATGGCTTGCAATACTATAGTGCCCTGAATGTGAAAGAAATCTCTGCTATCATAACCAGAAACACTAAAGATTTCAGATCATCTTCCATTCCCGTTCTTACTCCAGCTCAGTTTCTGCTTACAATTGAGTGATGACTCAAAATAAAAAAATTGGTCTTTTCTTTGGCTCCTTCAACCCCATTCACATCGGGCACCTGATCATTGCCAATGTAATGGCCGAAAATACCGACCTCAACAAAGTTTGGCTGGTGGTCTCTCCACAAAATCCTCTCAAGCCAAGCAAAGGTTTGCTGCATGAATTTGATCGCTTTGACATGGCCAAAACCGCTGTGGCCGATCATTATAAAATTGAAGTGTCGGATGTAGAATTCCATTTGCCCAAACCGAGTTTTACCATTCACACATTGGCCTACCTGTCAGAAAAGCATCCCGACAAAGAATTTAAAATCATCATGGGGCACGATAACCTTGAGAGTTTTAAAAAGTGGAAGAACTACGAACAAATACTAGAACAATATGAATTGTACGTTTATCCGCGGCCCGATGTAACAAATACCGAACTTACGCGTCATCCGCATGTCAAAATGATTGAGGCACCCCTGCTGGATATCTCCGCCACATACATTCGGCAATGTATCAAGGCCAATAAGTCCATTCGATACCTCGTACCCGAATCGGTAGAAAATATGATTCGCCTGAAAAACTTTTATCGCTAACGGTGCATCCTTAGACAACCTAAACCCGCTTACTTGCGTCTATTGCTTTGATGAAAAAATTAGTTTCCCCACTATTTGCGCTTACTCTGTTAGTTTCCTCATCCGCTTTCGCGGGAGGAATCCGAGGTACCATCAAAGGTGATGATGGAGCGATTCTGGCTTTTGCCAGCGTATTTGTTAAACAAACTTCTGCCGGTGCAGCCACTGATATGGAAGGGCGATTTGAACTATCGCTGCCTCCCGGTCAATACGATGTGCTGTTTCAATACCTTGGCTATGAAACCACACAACGCAAAATTGAAGTAGGCTCCGGCTTCGTTGAAATCAACATCGTGTTGAAAACCCAAGTGGTGGTGCTGCAAAACGTAATCATCAAAGCAGGCAAAGAAGATCCCGCCTACACCATCATGCGCAAAGCCATAGGCAAAGCAAAATACCATACACAGCAACTGGATAAGTACACCGCCAAAGTTTATATCAAAGGAAAAGGTCAACTAAAAGACTACCCATGGTTTGCTAAAAAGGCAGTTGAAAAAGAGGGCATCACCAAAGACCGCGTGTTCATCTCTGAGTCCGTTAGTGAAATCAAATACACACGCCCCAATAAGTTCGAAGAAAAAGTAATTGCCGTTTACACCAAAGGAAAAGATCGCAACACCTCTCCTAATCAATTTGTGTTTGGAAGTTTCTATGAATCAGAAATTGCAGAAGTAGTTTCGCCTCTTTCGCCAAAAGCATTTTCATACTATAAATTTGAATACCTCGGCTCATTCAAAGACAATAACTATGAAGTCAGTAAAATCAAAGTAACGCCTCGCTCCAAGGGCGATAATGTATTTGAAGGAATGATTTTTATTGTAGAAGATTGGTGGAGCATACACAGCTTAGACCTGCGCACTGTAAAATTGGGAATCAACTTTAAAGTAAAGCAGATTTACAACCCCATCGAAGACAAAGCATGGTTGCCCATTTCTCAACAGTTTTTTGTAGATGGGAAAGTTTTTGGATTTGAGTTCACAGCCGAATACTTAGCTACATTGAAGGACTACAAAATCACCCTCAATCCTGATTTGGTAGTAGCCGAAATGAAAGTGGTTGATGAGAAAATTGAAAAAGAGGAAGCGAAAAAAATCGAGAAGAAATTCAGCAAAAAAGATCAGCAAATTCAAGAGCGTCTCGCTTCCGGCAAAGAAGTAACCAACAAAGAGCTGCGCCAGATGGTGCGCGAATATGAGAAGCAGGAACAGAAAGAAACCAAAGAGCCTGAAGTGCTTTCAGAAAGTACATTTACCGTTGACTCGGCTGCCTATAAAAAAGACTCCACTTTTTGGAGTGAAATTCGTCCAGTAGCGCTTTCGAAGCAGGAAGAGCGCGGCTACCAGATTAACGACAGCATCTCTACCGTGGAGCGACAGCGCGAGGAAGGTGACACACTCAAATCCCGCAAAGGAAAAAAAGGATTTCGACCCACCGATTTGTTGGTAGGTAACAGTTACCGCATCAACAAAACAACCGACTTCCGCATTCATTTTCCCTATGGTGGATTCAACACGGTAGAAGGTTTCAATCTGATCTATCGTACCAGCATCTACAAACGTTGGGTGATCAAAGACAAAACTGATTCTACCAAAAAGGCACGCACCTCGCGACTTGAAATCAGCCCGATTGCACGTTACGCTTTCTCGCGTCAGTTGCTAACCGGCAAACTGCGCGTAGAGTATCGCAATAAAAATCAACGCATCACATTGGAAGGTGGCCGCTATGTAGAACAATACAACAGCGATGAGCCTATTCACTCTTTCGTTAACACACTCACCTCACTTTTCAGTGGCGATAACTGGATGAAATTGTACGAGCAAGATTTTATTGATTTGAAATACCGCAATCGTATTGATGATAAATTTACAATTACTTCTTCCTGGGCGCTTTCCAGACGCCACGAGTTAGATAATCGTTCGAACTATACATTCTTCTCCGATAACAAAGAAAATTATCGTCCAAATGCACCAGTGAATGTGGAAACACTCAACACGGGTTTTGAAGACAACACGGCGTTTACCGGAGCCATAGGAATCGAAGCACGCCCGTGGCAGAAGTACCGCATCCGCAACGGAAATAAATTCCGCATTCAAAATTCATCTCCTGTATTAAGTTTCAATTACAAGAAAGGATTCAATGGCATTTTTGGTAGCGATGTAAATTACGATTTGATTGAAGCGGGCATACGTCAGCAAATTAAATTTGGAATCCGTGGCACGTTTGATGTCAATCTGAAAGCCGGAAAATTCCTGAATGCCGATAAGCTCTACTTCATGGACTACAAGCACTTCTTGGGAAATAAAACACCGATCATTACTTCAGATCCTGTGGGCAGTTTCCGCTTAATGGATTATTACCTGTACAGTACCCGCGATCAATTTGTTTCCGTGAGTGCGCATTATCACTTCCGTAAATTTTTGATCACACGCATTCCGATGATTCGCCTGATGGGCGTACAGGAAAATTTCTTTGTCAATTATCTGAGCACACCTTCATCGAAGAACTTCACTGAAGTGGGATACGGACTGGATGGCATCCTTCGCATTTTCCGATTGGAAGGTGCCGTGGCATTCTCCAACGGAACGTATCAGGATTATGGATTTAGAATTGGCATCTCTTCAATCCTTTCGGTGAATTTCGGTGACTAAGCAGACAGGTCGAAGTGTCAAGAGGCTAGTCATTCTATTGCATAATTACGGTTGAATTTTCCGATCTTTGACGAATGCCTTTGTCGCTCGAAGATTTTTTTAGGTTGCATAACACATTACCCGTACTCGATGTGCGTTCTGAAGGTGAATATGCGCAAGGCCATATTGCAGGTGCAATCAATCTTCCACTACTCAACAACGAAGAGCGCATCATCGTCGGAACCACCTACAAACGCAAAGGTCCGCAGGAAGCGATTTACGAGGGTTTCCGATTGGTGGGTCCTCGCTTAAAGGAGATCGTTCAACAAGCTGAGAAAATAGCTGCCGGACAAGAAGTGCTGGTACATTGCTGGCGTGGGGGCATGCGTTCGAATAATTTTTGCCAATTCATTGGCATGGCTAAAGTAAAGTCGCAAGCATTGAAGGGTGGCTACAAAGCCTATCGGCAATTTGCGGTTGATTATTTCAAGAAGCCCTTACAACTTACGCTAATTGGCGGATGCACCGGAAGCGGAAAAAGTGAAGTGCTTCGTGAATTAGCAAAACAAGGTGAACAAATTTTAGATTTGGAGACACTAGCCAATCACAAGGGCTCTGCCTTCGGTAGTTTAATGCAACCTCCTCAGCCGACTACAGAGCAATTTCACAACGATCTGTTTGAAAAACTTTTTCAGCTTGACCTTTCCAAACGAATTTGGATCGAAGACGAATCCATCACCATCGGTAAAGTTTTTCTGCCTCCTGATTTTTGGGCAACCACGAAATCGAGCCCCTTAGTACAAATGGATGTGCCCAAAGAAATTCGCATTCAGCGATTGGTAAGCGAATATGGCCCTGCGGATAAAATGGAATTTTTAGCCGCGATGGATAAAATTGTAAAACGATTGGGCGGCCAGCATTACAAAGCTGCGAAAGAAAAATGGTTGGAAGGCGACATGGCTACCACCATCGATATTTTACTTACCTACTACGACAAATATTACTTGGGAAGTATTGCGAATAAGAAAGAACGGGTAAAATTTGCACTCCCTTGGGATGGAACTGACTCCGCTAGTTATGCAGAGATGCTGCGAAGCGAGACAGAAAAACAATTGCGCTCTAATTCAAATTAAAAAATGACGGATATTAAACTCACTCAGTTTTCACACGGTGCCGGTTGTGGCTGTAAAATTTCGCCTGCCGTTTTGGATAGCATGCTCCATTCTGATTTACCCAAAGCAAGCTTTCCCAGTTTGCTGGTGGGCAATGAATCGAAAGATGATGCAGCGGTTTATGATTTGGGTGATGGTACGTGCATTGTAAGCACTACTGATTTTTTTATGCCGATTGTGGACGATGCCTTTACGTTTGGCGCGATTGCATCGGTAAACGCTATCAGTGATGTGTATGCCATGGGTGGCGAACCATTTATGGCTATCGCAATTTTAGGTTGGCCCATAAATAAAATTGCACCCGAGGTAGCGAAACAAGTATTGGAAGGAAGCCGAAAAGTATGTGCCGAAGCAGGCATTCCACTTGCCGGCGGTCACAGTATCGATTGCCCTGAGCCGGTGTTTGGATTAGCAGTGAGCGGCAAATTGAAAAGAGAAAACTTAAAACGAAACGACACCGCACGCGAAGGGTCATTGCTTTATTTAACAAAACCCATCGGCATTGGCATCACCACCACTGCGCAGAAAAAAGGAATTGTTCAAGAGGCACATTTGAAAAAAGCCGTTGACACGATGTTGACGTTAAATAAAGTCGGAGCTGACTTTGGCAAGCTGAGTTATGTAAGTGCCATGACAGATGTTACTGGCTTCGGATTGCTGGGGCATCTCACGGAAGTGTGTGAAGGAAGTAATCTCTCTGCTGAAATTGAATTTGATCGTGTGCCTAAGTTTGATTTCCTTTTGGATTACCTCCAACAAAAATCAACACCGGGTGGTACGCAGCGCAACTGGGATAGCTACGGAAATAAAATCAGTTCATTAACCGACACCCAACGAATGATTTTGGCCGACCCGCAAACCAGCGGAGGTCTACTGGTATGTGTAGATGCAGCACACCAACAAGATTTTGAATTGTTTGCCAAAAGCAAAGGATTAGAGTTAATTTCCTTCGGACATTTAGTGAAGAAAGCAGATAAAGCCATTATCGTAAAGTAAACCAGTATGCAAAAGTATTTGATCGCCTTGTGTGTGTTTGGAATTTTACTGAGTTGCCAATCGAAAAAAAAGGAAGCCCCTTCTGATTTGATTAGCTACAACATCGTCAAAGTTTTTCCGCATGATAAAGATGCGTTCACCCAAGGTCTTGTAGTCGAGAATGGAAAATTATTTGAAGGCACAGGGCAGTATGGAACTTCATGGATTGCCGAAGTAGATATTGCATCCGGAAAGCAAGACAAAAAAGTACAATTGTCGAAAGAGTTTTTTGGTGAGGGGATCACCATCCTCAACAACAAAGTCTACCAGCTTACCTACCAAAACAAGCAAGGCTTTGTGTACGATCTCCGCACATTCGAAAAAATAAAAGACTTTAGCTATTCGCATGAAGGTTGGGGCATCACCCACAATGGAAAAAATTTGTTTGTGAGTGACGGTACAAATAAAATTCATGTTCTGGATACATTAACGTTACAAGAAGTTTCCACTGTAACCGTAACCGATGGTGACAAAGCAGCCGAGCGACTCAACGAACTGGAATTCATTGATGGCTTTCTGTATGCCAATCAATGGCAAACCAATTTCATTTTAAAAATCGATTTGGCCAGCGGAAAAGTAGTGGGCCGCATGGACATGACGAAGCTGGCCGAAGAAGTATTTCCGCTCAACCCCAATGCCGATGTGTTGAATGGCATTGCCTACGAAAAGAAAAGCAAGCTGTTGCTGATCACCGGTAAACTGTGGCCCGCGATGGTGGCCGTAAAAATTCAGCCATCGGTCGCCGAGTAAATGGCGGTGCCTTTAGTAGTAATCACCCTTACTTTGGGCTACATTTTATTAAATTTACCCTTACTTTGTGTCGTTTTTTGATAATTTTTACCCTTACTTTGGGGCAAAAATCAAGTATTTTTACCCTTACTTTAGGAAATGTTTGAAAGAAACATCCAAAATGAGCTCAAAAAATGGGTTTTAAGCTACCCCAGAAAGCCATTGGTTATTCGGGGTGCCAGACAGGTTGGGAAAACCACGGCAATCAACCAATTCTCAGCTCAGTTTAAACAATATATTTACCTCAACCTCGAATTACCTGAAGATCGGCAGCCTTTTGAGCAGTTCAAAAATTTAGAAACGCTGCTGCAGGCTATTTTCTTTTTGAAAAACAAACACATCGATACTAAAAGCGAAACACTTCTATTCATCGATGAAATACAAGAGGTTCCTCAAGCCATTCACGTGCTTCGCTATCTTTACGAACAAGAACCTACTCTACCTGTAATAGCTGCGGGTAGTATGCTGGAAACTTTATTCGACAAATCCGTAAGCTTTCCGGTGGGGCGTGTCGATTATAAAGTTCTTCGCCCAGTTTCATTCCCAGAATTTCTTTCAGCGATGGGCGAAACATCTGCTCTTGAACAACTGACTAAAATACCTATTGCCGCTTTTGCACATTCGAAGTTGTTAAGTTTGTTCCGTACATATGCTCTGATTGGCGGAATGCCCGAAGTAGTTAATCATTATGCACAACACAAAGATTTAGTGGCATTGGCTCCGATCTACGATTCACTCATTGCGTCCTATATTGACGATGCCGAAAAATACGCTTCGAACCAATCACAACATCAAGTTATTCGGCATGTCATTCGCGCGTCTTATGCGCAAGCCGGTAAGCGAATAAAGTTTCAAGGTTTCGGAAACTCAAATTACAAATCTAAAGAGATCGGTGAAGCCTTGCGCACACTTCAAAAGGCATTGCTCATTCACCTTATTTATCCGGACACCGGATACGTACTGCCTATCATACCCGATCAAAAAAAATCACCTCGTTTGCATGTATTAGACTCCGGACTGCTCAACTATTTTGTGGGAATCCAAAAAGAAATCCTGAGTACAGAAAATTTAAATGGAGTTTATCAAGGAACACTTATCGAACATTTAGTGGGGCAAGAATTATTAGCCACACAATTCAACGCGCTAAGCACCCTGCATTTCTGGGTGAAAGAGAAAAAACAATCATTGGCTGAAATTGATTATTTACTCCCTTTCGATAGTCAACTAATTCCTATTGAAGTAAAAGCAGGAAGCGAAGGAACACTGAAGTCGTTACACCTTTTTATGGACGAGGTGCCTCATACCTTGGCGGTTCGGTTTTTCGCAGGCGAAATGAGTATTTCAAAAATTACCACACCCAAAGGCAAATCATTTCATCTCCTCAATCTTCCCTACTATCTTGTTTCGCAGATAGAACATTACTTGAACTGGTTTAGCCACGAAATCGTGAATACAAAATAGTATGTCACTCGAAGAAATTACACAGCAGCTCTGGGAAGCATCCGAAAACAAAAAAGGATGTCGCATTTCGTTGGATGGCGAGCCACTGCCCCGGCTTGTTTGTCCCTATGGTGTGTGTACTACTTCCCGAAATCAAATTGTATTGGTCTGCTGGCAAACAGGCGGCTTCACGAAAGCGGGAGGTAAAGAAGGATATCGCAATATTCAACTCGATCGGATCATCTCCATTGAACCCTTGGATTGGCATTTTCAAAAGCGAACGGACTTTAATTCTACCGATGGCCAGTACAAGGACTGGGTGTATCATATCTAAATGCAAATCAAAAATTTCTTAGATAACGTCATTTTACTGGGAGCCATTCAGGGCTTTATCATTAGTTCATTGCTTTACCTCAAAAAAGAAAAGCTGTATGCAAATAAGTTGCTGGCTGTAATCCTTTTTCTAATCTCCCTTGCTTGTTTGAATCTTTACATACTCAACCAAGATATCATAAAGGGCTCCGTTTTCTGGAATGCTGTGTCTTTCTTTATTCCGTTGGTCATTATCATGCCCATTGGGCCATTGATTTATTTTTACGTAGAATCATTGTACACACCTGATTTTAAACTCAACCGCCCTCATCGCATTCATTTCGTTCCCATCATTATTGATTTTTTCCCTAACCTGTTCCACTGTTTCTTTATTGCTGGGGCTTTAGTTAATTTATATGCTACCACCGAGTATATTTTCTGGGATTCATTCATGGATCACTTCAATATGTATGCTGATTTCCCCCGATGGGTGTCTTTAACTACTTACACAATTTTCGCTTGGAGAAAGTGGATCGTGAATCGTACGATCAAAGTCTTAGATTGGCCCAAACAATTTTTAATCAGCTTTGCTATTTTTCAAAGCATTTGGTTGCTGCACTTAGTACCATACCTCATCCCATCATTGTCGGATGATTTGCTCAATTGGGTGGGATGGTATCCTGTGTACATTCCATTGACAGTGATGGTGTACTGGCTAGGGTTCAATGGTTATTTGAAAGCACGACCGCTCGTTGTTTCGAAATCCCTTAATCCCGAAACTGTTCTAGAAACGTTAATGGCTTTAGAGAAAATAGTGTTTCAAGACCGTATGTTTCTAAACTCTGAACTAAGCTTAGCCGATGTAGTGAAAGCAACGGGTATTCCACAGAAAACTATCTCGGCTGTATTAAATCAGCATGCCGGAAAGAGCTTTAATGAATTCGTTAACCAATACCGGATTGAAGAAGTAAAAAAGCGATTGCTGGAATCACAACCACACCTCACCATCACCGGCATTGCCTTTGAATGTGGCTTTAACTCGCAGGCTACTTTTCAGCGCACTTTCAAACAGTTTACCGGTGTATCGCCTACCGAATTTATGGCTCAACAACAAAAAAAGAACTAAATCAACGCTCAAATCTAGATTTGAGAAGTAAAGGTGGTCTCCACTATGTTTCTTTACTGCAAAAAAAGCTAATGAAGCAGCCTCGCCATCTTTTTCTGATACTCTTAATCTCTCCATTGATCAGTCTTGCGCAATCCGATTCGCTTTCTTCAAAAATGCTTTCGCCCGAGCAGATGCAGAAAGACTTTAACTATTTGAGAAAACTACTTACCGAAACACATCCCGGGCTCTATCGCTATTTGTCAACAGAAAAAATGCAGGTAAAACTGGATAGTGTGTATCTATTGCTCAACAGGCCATTGCCATTCTATGCGTTTTATAAAAATGTTTTATCAGTCATTTCGGATGTTCGATGTGCACACACCCATGCACTACCCACTGCTGACTTCAATCGCTACATAGGAAGTATTCGCACATTTCCATTTTTCTTATTTCCAATTGACAACAAGCTGTATGTTATTTTTAATGGCAGCACCGATCCTCAGATTACGTTGGGGTATGAGTTGGTGCAAATCAATGGCCGCTCTTCAGAGAACATCACGCAGATTATCAAAAAACACTATTGGTCGGATGGCTACATTGAGGTATCGAAAAACACGGCCTTGCAAGGCGGATCATTTTGTTTGTTCTACTACACGTTGATTGAACGCCCCGATCAGTTTGACGTAACATTTAAAGACTTGAATGGGAAACTCTATCGCGCCACAGTGCCGGCTCAGAAATACGGAATTACTGAAAGAGCTTACACCAAAAATAAAATCAATCAGAAAGCGAATCAATTGTACAATCAACGACATAAACAGCCCTGGCGATTGACGTTTCCGACAGATGTTCCATCAACAGCCATGCTACGTTTCGATGGATTTGGTGGAAAGGGAATGACGACAAGCGAAACAGCGAGATTAGGAATGAAAAAATTCATGGATAATGCGCTGAAAAAAATAGAATCTAAAAAGTGTTCCAATCTGATTATTGACGTGCGGAGCAACTCAGGCGGTTGGGATATACAAGGTGTTGAATTGTTTACTTTTCTTATGAAACAGGATACGGCAGTGCAATATTACCAGAAGATGCATGCCATTACGGATAGCTCTGAATTTTTAGCCTTCTCCGATCTTTCGTCTGAAGATCGAAAAAATCTGAAACGCGAATTGAAGAAAGATGCGGACGGCACGTTTGCATTGCGTCAGGAGGTGACGGCTGAATTGCAGCCTCAACATCCCAAGGCCAATCGGTTTAAAGGCACTGTTTACATCTTACAAAATGAGCGCTCATTCTCTTCAGCGGCAGAATTTTTAGCTGCTTGCAAAACGTATCAGGTAGGCACCTTGGTAGGAATGGAATGCGGCGGTGCTTATGAAGGAGGCAACGGAGCCAGCTTCATTCATGTAGAACTTCCCTACTCAAAAATTCAAATTGGTAGTCCATTGGTGTATTATTCAAATGCCACACGTGGCAAATTCCAAATAGGACGCGGCACCATACCCGATCTCATCGTGGCGGTTGAACCCTTGGATTTAGTTAACAACTACGACCGACAGTTAGAGTTTGTGAAAAAACTGATCGGCAAAAAGAAAGAGTGAATCTTCAACAACTTTTTTTAAAATAATTGAACGTTTCTCTGGTTCAGGTGTACCGTGCTTTGAATTGCTTTATTTGACCTTGGCTCGCGGGCAAGCAAATAACAATCGAGTTCACATGTTACACTGGATAAAAATCAATATGAAACGATTATTTGTTTTACTCATGGCTCTTCCCCTACTGGGCTTGAGCTCACCTGCCGAACGTATTCTACCAAAAACACTGGAAATAAAAACAGTGGCATGGTATGCCGATCAGGCAAAAGCCTGGAAAATGGAAACAACTTCATCGGCTAACAACGCATCGGCATGGCTTAATTATTACACCGCATCTGTATTTGCGCAAGAGCCTCCTCAAAAACTCTCTGAAATTATTCGCCAAATGGAAATGGCTGTGCCTGATTCATTTGAACTTTTGGTAGCGAAAGGTTGGAACAAAGGATTAACATCGGAAGCACAAACACTTTTAAAAACTGCCTTCGAGCGAAATCCGGAAAGACCGGAAACATATGCACTCTTACAATTGCTTTCGGAATTTGATTTAGATCAGTCCAGTCGATCTCAGTTCAGCAATCATCTGTTGAAGGGGGCTCAAGTATCGGCATCACTGCTCAACTACAGTTACAATGTGCTTCAATCAGTAGAGCCTTCTTCTATTCTAATTACGGAAGGTGAAAACACAACTATTCCTTTGTATCTGTTGCAAGATGCGTACGGAATTCGCAAAGACGTTTGCATTATCAATTTAGAAATGTTGAACAATGTAAACTATCTGCAACGAAAGTTCAAAGCAGCCAATATCACTTACACTAACAACGCTCCGTGGAATGCTTCTGCACTTTGCACCTTGCTGCCAAAAGAAAACGCCGGTAAAAAATTCTACTATGCACTAACCATTCCAAAAGAAAATGTTCACTCTATCAAAGAATACCTGTATGTGGTGGGGCTGGCATCGCTGCACAGTTTAACCAACGTCGATAACATTTCGCAAATCCGAAAAAATCTTGAAAAAGAATTTTTGATGGACTATCTGTTGGTCGACTTCAATGGCAAAACAAGCCACGATACCGGAAAGCAATTCAGTCCCAATTATTTATTGCCGATGATTCTTTTATATGAATCGTACATCAAAGAGGGATCAATCGAAAAGGCACGCGATCTAAAAAAGATGATGGAAAAAATTGCGCAAGATACCGGCAACGAAAGTATCATAGCGCGTTTCCTGAATAATGCACCGGAAGAAATTCCTTATTTCCCGTCAAAAGTAAGTATCAAATCCTTAGACGATGGCTTTCGGCAGGTCTACCAAACCATCTATGCCTTCGACTCGGAAGTGACCAACGAGCAATACAATCTTTTTCTGAATTATCTGAAAGAGCACAATCTGACTGAGCTCTATGAAAAGTATAAATTCGATTTTTCGGAATACAGTGAGCCGACCCTTTCACTCATGAAAGGATACACATCCAATCATATCCCAACAAAAAAGAACAAAGGATTCTCAACCTATCCGGCTGTCAACCTTTCGTACGAGGCCGCCGTTGCCTATTGTGATTGGCTCACCGAACAATACAACCGTTCACCTGAACATAAGTTTAAAAAAGTAAAGTTCCGCTTACCTTCATTAAACGAATGGCAACTGGCTGCTGCCGGAATAAAAAACCCAACGTCCTTGAATCCCAATGAACAAAAAGTAGAAGTGCGTATCACTCCTCCCGGAAAAGAATTTGATAAAAACCACGAAAAGAGAATAGTCTCATTGAGTGATCCGGATATTCTTTATCCTTGGTTCCGTCATTACGGCTTACGCAATAGCCCAATCAACAGTAGAGGTTGCTACTTGGGAAATTTCAAAGTATCTGATCAGATTACCTGCCCCGGAATGAAAAAGATCGGATTAGGTGCAGCCGATGGTTTCTTTGCCATGAGCGCCACTAAAGTATATTTCCCGAACGATATTGGTTTGTTTGATGTGGTAGGCAATGTAGCCGAAATGATTCAGGAAAAAGGAAAAGCGTGTGGCGGAAGTTGGAATCACATTCCGGAAGAATCAACCATCAAAAGCATCAACAGCTACACCAAACCGGATGCGGCAGTCGGATTTAGAATTTTCATGGAAGTAATTGAGAAATAAACTTCGTGCTGTTTTTTAATCAGGATTTAAAAAAACTGTCAGACGAAGCGCTGATGGAGAAAGCTAGCCAAGGAAGTGAGCGGGCATTGGAGGTGATTTATCATCGCTACAGCCAGCCACTTCTTCGCTACTTCTATCGCATGCTGTGGCAGGACAAGCCGAAAGCAGAAGATTTTTTACACGACCTCTTCATCCGGGTTTTAAATCACCAGTCTACATTTGACTCCAATCGGAAGTTTTCCACGTGGTTGTATTCGATAGCACACAACATGTGTAAGAATGAATATCGTAAGCAAGCATTTCGAAAGCAGGCCAATAGTCGGATGGTCATTACAGATTACATACATGAGTCGAGTAGCAGTCATCTCGATCAACATGACTTCCAACATAAATTAGATCAGGTATTATCTGAAGAAGATGAAGATGTACGCACCATGTTCTCTCTGCGCTTCGAATTGGAGATGGACGTGAGTGAAATCGCCCGAGTCCTTCAATGCCCGGAAGGCACAGTCAAATCAAGATTGTTTTATTTAAAAAAGCGTTTAGCCAGTCGCTTGCAGCAGTATAAATTAGTTTTAGAAAAATAATAGGTATGGAAAACATCGATCTAATCGAAAAACTTCTTCTGTCACGCAGCTATCAGGAATTATCCATTGCTGAAAGAGAGTTAGTCAACACGGTCATCGATTCCGAAGAGGAATATGAAGAGATGCGAAAAGTGAATTTTTCATTGGATGAAATAAAACAGCAGTCACCCGTGTTTCATTCTTCCGATATGTGGCGTAAAATTAAAAGTACACGTAAGGCAACTCGCCCTGTTTCAGCTTACTCTTGGTATGCAAAACCAATTCCTTCTTACGCAGCAGCACTTTTAGTGATCATGGTGGGTGGTCTGGCCTGGTTCTTGGGCACAATCAATCATCAACCCTTGATTGTAGAAAAAACTATACTTCAAACAGACACAGTCTTTGTTGCAGCCAAACCGGATACGATTATCAAAGAAAAAATTGTTTACCGAACGATTGTAGAGCGAGTAAAAGAAAATCAGCCTTTGGCCAATCAAACCAATTCCTCTGATAAAATCATAGCTACTCAAAAGGGTGTAACCATGCTGGATAAAGATGAACTGGGCAAATTATTAGTTTCTGGTTCTCGCTAATTATAAACTCGTGCGCTCTATGGTTTCTTCGTCCATGATTGTAACGATGATTGGCTTCATCGATAACCCTCAATAAATTGATGACTACCAAAAGCATCTATCTTTTTCTTCTTGCCAATTGTTGCCTGTTCTCATTGCCAGCACAAGAAAAATTGGCAAAGATTCGCCTGCTCCAAATCTCTATTGCTCCATCCGTTGGTACCAACGGCCTACAGCCTGGTAGTTTTACCAATCAGTTTTCCTTCAACCTTATATCCGGTTACTCCGCTAAAAATTTAGCTTTTGAAATCGCAGGTATATCCAATTTAAACACCAGTGGCACACGCGGGTTGCAAATAGCAGGACTTGCCAACGTAACAGGTGGAAATGCTTTTGCGGGCTTATCGAAAAAGGAAGTCGATCAAAAATTAAAGAGTGGTTTTAACTCGCATCTATCGGGTGTTCAGATTTCAGGGCTTACCAATATTGTTGTAGATGAAGTATTTGGCTTGCAAGTAACGGGCGGTTTAAATCTCGGTAAAAATGCGATGTTCGGTACACAGGTTGCAGGTATTTCCAATATCATTTACAAATTCTCATTTGGTTTGCAAGTAGCTGGTATTTCAAATGTTTCGGTGACATCTATGGATGGAGTACAGATTGCAGCGCTGATCAATCGCACCGAAGGTGGGCTGTACGGTTTTCAACTCGCGGCATTTAATCATGCAGGTTCAACGGAAGGAATAAACTCCTTTGAAAATAAAAATCCTTGGGGCGTGCAGCTAGGCCTGCTCAATATCGCTGAGCGGATGAATGGATTTCAGGTCGGATTGATCAATTGGACCAGTCGATCTCAAGGAACGCAAATAGGACTGATAAACATCTACCGACAAGGTGGGCAAGTCAATAGCCGAGATGGCACTGCATTCGGGTTATTGAACATTGGTCAACTGGGCTATTTGTCTGTCTATTCATCTGAACTATTTGCGCTTAACTATGAGTTTGCCACGGGCAATGCCAAGAACAAACGTATCAACTTAGCAAATAACAATACCTATTGGGTCAATTCGGTAACTTATTCACGATCGCCATTTTCCAGAGGTGCTTGGGCTATGGGGTACGGTGTAAAGAAAATGTTTTTCAATCGATCAACAGTCCCGGGCATGATGGAGTTTCGATTTCTAAGTTATGGAATGGATTTTCAGCATGTGAGTTTTGATAGCGACCATATCACCAAGTCATTGAGTTTACTATCGCGGGCTAAAGTTGAGATCGGCACACGATTAAAACCCAAATTGTTTGGCATTTATATTTTCGGAGGACTCACCTACAATTGCTTTTGGACTGATACAGATCATACCCTTGCTCCTTCGTTATTGAAATGGCAAATCCAAAACAATAATCAAACCTTTGAATTTTGGCCGGGTTTTGTTTTTGGTGTTATGATCCACGGCTAGAATTTTTTACGGCTCGAAAGAAAAATTTGTTGACCGTCCGATTTCTCAAAAAATATTTTTCTTCCGGCTTGCACTAACTACACATCCATGCGCTTCGTTGTTTCTACTTCCATAATCAATTCCGCGCCATAAGCCATGGCTGGTGTTTGATAACCAGGTTTAAAATTTCCCGCTAAAATCTTTTGCGCAATGTTTACAGCTGTATGTGCCGTGAGCGAATATCCACTCAGTGTTTCCAACCGGCTCACACATTCTTTGCCGGATGCATCCCACACTTTGCCCCATAAAAAGCTTCGACCACTCTCTCGCTTCTCATCGCTAGGGCCGGCAGGCTTCTTATCAATTTTCTTCAACATGAAATTTTTCACCCACTGCATGCGCAACAGCCAATTGAAATAATTGCTGCGCTTGGCATTGGCAATCATGGCATCGGTGGCACCGGTGTATACTTCAATGTTGGGTATACCCGTGCTGCGCCAGGCGGTAGAGATATCGCCCCACGGAATGCACAGTGTTTTTGTTTTGAATGCTCCAAAATCTATCTCTTGCACTTTCGATCCCAGCGCACAGAAAGTCAGCTCACCATCTTTACGAATAAGGCCACCATCGCCTAAACCTTCCGTCATACTTTTGGCAGTGCCCCGAGAAAGACCTCCCTTACTCATAGTGAAGGCCAATTGCAAATGGGTAGCAGAAGGCAGTCTGTTCTTTAAATGAAGTGCCAGACAATCCGATGGCACCACATCAAAGCCGGTGCCGGGCATGATCATCAAACCCAATTCTTTCGCTTTCGCATCCAACGAGGCCATTGCTTCAAATACTTGATACTCGCCAGTGATGTCGGTATAATGCGTTTGCGTTGCCAAGCACGCATCACTCATGGTTTTAGCCGTATGGCGAAAAGGGCCTCCACAATGAATAACTACCGCGGCTGGTGTCAATAATTTTTTCAATCCGTCCAGATCATTGCTTTCCACTACCTGATAGGCAAATCCGGTTTGCTCACTTTGCGCTTGGAGCAATGCAGCATTGCGTCCAGCCAACACCACGTTTAAGTTTTTCGCTTTGCATAGTTGAACGATCAGTTTGCCGGTATAGCCATACGAGCCATATACAACGATTTGTGAAGAGTTTTTCATGTGTAGGATATTAAGCGCATGGATGCGCTATTATTTCAGTCGCTCTACTTCCGTTACAAAATATTTGGTATCACCTCGCCAGAAAAATTTCGCGAGCCGTTCCTCGTACTTTAAACTGACTCTTTCCCCGCTCAATGAAGCTTCTTCCAACGCTTTGATCACTGCCTCCTTATCGGACTCCACCGAAAACTCAAATGACTCTGAAACTAAATTGGGCGATTTATTCGCGCCAAAGGTTTGCAAATTGAGTTGCCCCTCATACGTTTTAAACAACCAACCTTTTTTGCTGATCTTCACCACCATACCCGAACGCACTCCTTCCGAATAGGTGCCCCAATATGAAAAACTAAATAGAGCAATCACAGCTACGATTGCAATGAGGAAGATGCGCTTGATCCATTTTATCATAACTGTTTTTGCATTTTGTAACCAAGATTGCGATTCCATAGTGTTAACGTTTAGTCAAGGTAGCTTTTCTATTCAACTTAACATAGAAATAAATGGCAGCAAGAATGACCAGCAATGAAATAAACTGTGAGTTGGATAGCCAATCACCTATCACAAAACCTCGATCCAAATCTCCACGTAAAGTTTCCAGCGCACTTCTGCCAATGGCATACAAAATGAGATAAAGCAAAAATTGCTGTCCGTCAAATCGCTTGTACTTCTTTTGAATCAACAAGAAGACCAGAATGCTGAAGATAAAAACTGCCTCATACAGTTGCGTGGGATGCAAGGGCACATTCAGCGGATTAGCCTGGCAGGCTGTATCCGTAAAAACAACACTTAAAAAATGATCGGTTGGTAATCCATAACAACAGCCTGCATTGAAACAACCAATCCGGCCAAAGCCATGGACAATACAGGTGACCACTGCCATAATATCCAACATTCCTGCAACGGGAAGCTGATTCTTTTTGAAATACCAAAGCATCACGGGTATGGTTGTCAATAGCGAGCCGTAAAAGACAAATCCACTACCTGAAAATAATTTTGAAGGCTGACCGAAATAGAGCGATGGGTTTTCAAACAAAAGAAAAAACTTGCCCCCCACTACTCCTGCAAAAATCAACAACACAAATAGCGTATTGGCCTGATCGAATGACATGCCGTATTGAATTTTCCCTTGCCGCCACATGTACAAGCCACCCAGTACAGCACCTAGTGCAATACAAAATCCGTAGGTGTAAATCTTGAACGACCCGAATTCAAAAAGAACTGGATGCATATTTATTGTTAGAATGATTCTGCCAGCACGATATAATAATTGATTGAGCCACCGGCACCGGCAGCTACATCAAATCGTAAATTGAGTTTGTCTTGCTTCAATATTGCTACACGTAAACCAGTACCAATGGAAGGTTTTAATCGATCAAAACTAAAATCACCAAAATTGCTGGCCACTTCGCCCGCTCCTAAAAAAGCAACCGCTCCTACTCTACCTTTTATCGGAAAACGATACTCTGCCTGCAAGCCCATAAATTTTAAATCGCGGTAGCGACCTGCATAATAGCCTCGCATCATATTATTACCGCCTAAAATGGCCAAGTTGCGATAAGGAACATCACCAAAGTTAAACGTGTTCAAACTTTGTATTGCCAATACGGAATGCTTCGTCACTTTTATAAACTTCCGATAGTCAATTTCTACCGTTTGGAAATTATAATCACTGCCTACCGATTTACTAAAGTTTGAAAACCGCACACGGAAAAGCGAGCCTCGATCGGGAACATACGCATGGTTGCGAGAGTCATGGTTGATGAAAAAACTATAACCAAAAACTGTATACGATTTCTGATCATACACACCTTTCACTCTATCTTGATCAAAGTAGCCGCCCGCTTTGTATTCAATGTTAAAAACCCGTTGGAAATCAACACCAGCTCCCAAGAACAAATTGCCATATACCTTACGATACAACTGCGGGTTGATATAAAACTGGGTGAATGTATAGCTCTCTGAAATGTTGTTGTCTGTGTTATTCCCAATGCCCCAAAACTTATCCGGAAATTTACTGAATGAATTTTCGAACCGAATTATGTAGCGCTCTTTCGGTAAAAAAATGTTGGCGCCTAAGGCAATCAAAATCTGGTTATTCAGTGTGTACAAAAATCCCGATGGCATGGTGGACACACGCAATGCAGAATCTTTTTTAGCAGTCTTAAAAACATACGCATTGGCAACACCAAAAACCCAGTTTGTTTCTGTTGAAAGTGCCACCAGCGGAAATACCAAAAACTTATTTTTATAGGAAGGCTTTACAGAATCCTTCTTGGTGAAAAAATTCGGCTCCTGATTAAAATTGGGTTCTTGGCTTTGGCCGTAGCTTGCAGCACTAACCGCTGAAAAAATAAACAGCACACAGAAAATACGAGAGGGGAAATTCATGATTAAAAAACCTGTAGACGCCAAGATTAAAACACCAAAAGTAGTTCTTTTTTTGAAGCTCGAGGTGTGAATAATGAAGAAAGCCACCCAAGTTGGATGGCTTTCCTTCATTATGTATTTGTTACCTGTTTAATCAATGCCCCTTTTCTTTGAACTTCTTGATTTGATTACGCAATGCTTCTGTAGCCAGGTCAGTAGCCGCTTCAAAAGAGCGCGCTTGCTCTTTGGCAAACAATTGGCTGCCCGGCACCTTCACGCGAATTTCAACCGTCTTGTTTTCCACTCCTTCGTTATTGATGCGCAAGAACACTTCTCCATCAACTACGCGATCATAAAATGTTTCAAGTTTATCTACTTTCTTTTGAATAAAGTCAATCAATTTGGTGTCGGCATCAAAGTGGATGGAGTGAAATTGCAGTTTCATAACACATTAAATTTAAAAGTTGAACATATAACCAATACTAAAAAATCATGCTTTCGGGTGCGCTTGCTCAAATACCTTTTTCAGCTTATCCATCGAGTTGTGTGTATACACCTGTGTGGCGGCCAAGCTACTATGACCCAATAAATCTTTCACCGCGTTGATCTCAGCACCCTTGTTGAGCAAGTGCGTAGCGTAGGTGTGCCGCAGCACGTGTGGGCTTTTTTTCTCCACACTGGTAAACAACTTCATGTATTTCTTTACCACTCTATTCACTAACACTGGGTACAACTGATCCCCAGTATTGGTAACGAACAATAACCCATGATCGTGCTGAGTTATTTCTTTATTCCGAAGGCGGATATAGTTGGTGATGAGTTTCGCTAAATGTGCTGTGAAAGGTATCACTCGCTCTTTGTTTCGCTTTCCCAGCACCCGCAGCGTGCGATCATTTATGTTGACGCGATTCTCTTTGAGATTAATTAATTCCGACAAGCGCATGCCGGTACCGTAAAACAATTCCAAAATCAATTGATCGCGTAGCCCTTCATGGTCACTCGAGAAGACTACATTATCCAACAGTTTTACGGTATCACTCTCGTTGACAAAATGCGGCAGCTTTTTAGGCGACTTCAAAACTTTTATTTTCTGCATCGGATCTTTTTCAATGATTCCCTGACGCATCAAAAATTTATAATATGATCGCAGACAGGCAATCTTCCGGTTTACCGATGTAGCGCCTAACTTGTGCTCTACCAATTGCACAATCCATGAGCGCACCAAGCCATAATTTGCCTTGTGAGCTTTGATGCCATCGTACTGCTCTACTAAAAATTGCTCGAATTGAGTAAGATCGGTTTCGTATGAGATAACCGTTTTGGGGCTATACCTTTTTTCGAACTGGAGGTATTTTAAAAATGACTCTACCATTAACAAAAGCCCAAACGACCCGCTCTGTTGTGTCGAATATAAAAAAAATCCCCCTGCCATCCACGATAGCAAGGGGATTGTTTACAAAATGTAGATTAAATGTTAGTAATTATCATTGGCATACATCTTTTGGATATATGACGCATGAATAATTTCGCTTCTTCTTTTTACAGAAGGCTTAGTGAAAGATGTTCTTGCACGCAAAGCCTTTAAAACTCCTGTTTTCTCGAACTTCTTTTTGAAACGTTTCAAAGCCTTGTCGATTGATTCGTTTTCTTTTATGTTGATAATCAGCATCTCTGTTTTTGTTTGGGCTGCAAATATAGCCTAACCGGCTTTAAATTCGCAAGCATTATTTTAAAATAGATCGCGAAATCACCAATTTCTGAATCTCAGAGGTTCCCTCGCCTATTGTACATAGTTTGGCATCGCGGTAATACTTCTCGGCCGGAAAGTCCTTCGTGTAACCATATCCACCAAAAATCTGAACGCCCTCATTGGCCACCTCCACGGCAATCTCAGAGGCATACAGCTTTGCCATGGCCGACTCCTTAGTCACGCTTTTACCTCTGTTTTTCAAATCGGCTGCACGGTAGGTTAATAACTTGGCAGCTTCAACTTTAGTAGCCATATCGGCCAATTTGAACGAAATACCCTGAAAATTAGCAATGGGCTGGTTGAACTGATGGCGCTCTTTTGAATACTTCAGGGCGGCTTCGTACGCGCCTTCAGCTATTCCTAAACTAAGGGCGGCAATGGAAATTCGCCCACCATCCAGAACCTTTAACGACTGCACAAAACCTTCACCTTCCTTGCCAATCACTTGACTTTTGTGAACACGGCAATCCGAAAAGATCATTTCAGCCGTTTCAGAAGCTCTCATGCCCAATTTGTTTTCCTTCTTGCCTGCCGAAAACCCGGGAGTCCCTCTTTCTACAATAAAAGCAGTCATTGCATGCGAGTCGCCAACGGCACCCGTGCGGGTAATCACCACGGCCACATCACCCGACTTGCCATGGGTGATAAAGTTTTTTGCGCCATTCAGAACATAATAGTCACCATCTTTTACAGCTACTGTGCGCATGTTTCCGGCATCTGAGCCTGTATTAGGTTCAGTAAGGCCCCAGGCACCCAGCCACTCGCAGGTAGCAAGCTTGGGCAAGTAAGTGCGCTTTTGCTCTTCGGAGGCAAACTGAAGAATATGCCCTGTGCACAACGAATTGTGTGCTGCCATCGATAAACCGATGGAGCCATCAATTTTTGACAACTCCACAATAGCTGTCACATATTCATGATACCCAAAGCCAGAACCTCCATATTCGGTAGGAACCAAAACACCCATTAGGCCGAGTTCTCCCAGTTTTTTAAATAAATCAATCGGAAAATGTTGACTTTCATCCCACTCCATCCGGTTCGGCACCATTTCGCGCTTGCCAAAATCACGAATCATATCGGCTATCATCTTTTGATTTTCCGATTCTGTAAAGTCCATACCCACTTTCGGCTCTGTCATTACTTCCATCTTGTTTGAATTTAATTTTTGAAAGAACAAAATTAGTCTTAGTTCAAGAATATCCAAACGACTGTTAGTTTGTTTTACAAAACAGTTATTTTAGGCGTCTGATAGCACTAGAAAGCCTATTTTTGCAGCCTATAATTCTAAAGCACCTGCAATGAAAATCGCTGTAATTGGAACCGGTTATGTTGGGTTAGTGACGGGAACATGTTTTGCGGAAACAGGAAATACGGTGACGTGCGTCGATATTGACCAATCCAAAGTCGATAAACTGAAAAGTGGAAAGGTCACGATCTACGAACCCGGCCTAGAGGTGATTTTTGAAAGGAATATCAAGCAAGGCAGATTGTTTTTTACTACTCAATTGGCCGAAGGAATTAAAGACGCCAAAATCATCTTTCTGGCTCTTCCCACTCCTCCAGGCGAAGATGGTTCTGCTGATTTGAAATACATCTTAGGAGTGGCCGAACAACTAGGCGCCCTTCTGAAAGATTACACGGTGATTGTGGACAAAAGCACCGTGCCGGTGGGCACCGCCGAAAAAGTACGCGAGAAGATTGCAAAGAATTGTACGGTCGGTTTTGATGTGGTCTCCAATCCGGAATTTTTGCGTGAGGGCGTAGCGGTGGAAGATTTTATGAAGCCGGAACGTGTGGTAATCGGAACGACATCGGCTGCTGCCCGAAAAGTAATGGAAACACTCTACGCTCCTTTTGTTCGCCAAGGTAATCCATTGGTTTTCATGGATGAAAAATCAGCCGAACTGACGAAGTATGCAGCCAACTCGTTTCTGGCAGCTAAAATTTCGTTTATGAATGAAATCGCCAACTTATGCGAGTTGGTAGGTGCCGATGTTGACGCTGTGCGCAAAGGCATCGGTACGGATAGTCGTATTGGCAAGCGTTTTTTATTTCCCGGAATTGGCTATGGTGGCAGTTGCTTCCCTAAAGACGTGCAAGCCCTTGAAAAATCGTCAGCAGATGTGCAGTACGACTTCAAAATTCTAAAGGCGGTGATGGATGTGAATGAAAAACAAAAAACCAAACTAATTCCTGCGGTTAAAAACTATTTCAAAAATGATTTGAAAGGAAAAGTAATTGCCATCTGGGGATTATCCTTTAAGCCACATACCGATGACATTCGGGAAGCGCCCGCCTTGTACAACATCGAAGAATTGCTGGCGGCTGGCGCACATATTAAGGCACATGATCCGGAATCCATGTCGAATGTGAAAAATCTACTGGGGGACAGAATTGCTTATTGCGATGACCCCTATGCGGCGGCCGAAAATGCAGATGCCATTTTTATTGCCACCGAATGGCCGGAGTTTAGAACACCCGATTTTGATCGATTGTCGTCCATCTTAAAGAATAAAGTAATTTTTGACGGTCGCAATTTGTACGACCTGGCCTTGATGCAAGAATTAGGATATACCTATTTTAGCATTGGGCGCGAAGTTGTCTACGGAGTATAATTTTATTTTTATCACCATCTAATTATGAAGAAACGAGTTTTAATTACAGGCGGTGCAGGCTTCCTTGGCTCACACCTATCTGATCGCTTTATCAAAGAAGGCTATCACGTAATTGCCATGGACAATCTGATCACCGGTGATTTGCGCAACATTGAACATTTATTTAAACATCCTGATTTTGAATTCTATCACCACGATGTTTCTAAGTTTGTGCACGTGCCCGGAGAATTGCACTACATCTTGCATTTCGCCTCTCCGGCCAGCCCCATCGACTATCTAAAAATTCCGATTCAAACATTGAAAGTGGGATCACTTGGAACTCACAATCTGTTGGGATTGGCACGCGCCAAAAAAGCGCGCATCATCATAGCTTCTACATCTGAGGTTTACGGTGACCCTACCGTGCATCCACAAACTGAAGAATACTACGGCAATGTGAATACCGTAGGACCACGTGGTGTGTACGATGAAGCCAAACGCTTTCAGGAAGCGATCACGATGGCGTATCACACTTTCCACGGATTGGAAACACGCATTGTTCGAATCTTCAATACGTACGGACCACGCATGCGCCTCAATGACGGACGCGTATTACCTGCATTCATTGGTCAGGCTTTACGCGGCGAAGATCTTACCGTTTTTGGCGACGGATCGCAAACCCGTTCATTTTGTTACGTGGACGATCTGATTGAAGGCATTTATCGTTTGCTGCTTTCTGATTATGCCCAACCGGTCAACATCGGCAACCCGCATGAAATTACCATTGGCGATTTTGCTGAAGAGATCATTAAACTTACGGGCACTAATCAAAAAGTAATTTATAATCCACTTCCTAAAGATGATCCCAAGCAACGTCAGCCGGATATCACCAAGGCGAAACAGATTTTAGGATGGGAGCCCAAGGTATCCAGAGCGGAGGGTTTGAAAATTACCTATGAATACTTCAAGTCGCTGCCGAAAGAAGTTCTGTATCAGCGCGATCACAAAAGCTTCGACAGCTACAATCGTTAGATTTCAAATCTGTGTTGGAAATAAAAAAGGCCCGGAAAAATTTCCGGGCCTTTTCGTTAAGAGAAAGATCTCTCAATTAATCTCTGTCCATTCCTAAATACATCATCACGTAATAAATCAACGTGGTTACTGCACCAATTGCGGCTACTACATAGGTCATGGCAGCCCACTTCAGTGCGTCTTGCGACATGTCGTATTCAGCAGGGGTTACGATGTTTCTGGTTTTCACCCATGCCAAAGCTCTGCGGCTGGCATCAAATTCTACTGGAAGCGTTACCAGCGCAAAGAGAGCGAAGACTGCGTAACATACGATGATCAACAAAATGGCTGTCTTGAAAGGCAATACACTGGATGCGAAAAACGCTCCGAATATCATGGCCATTGTTATGAAATTTAAAATCGATGCGCTAATGCTCTGTATCGGGGCCATGGCTGATCTAAACTGAAGCATACTATAAGCCGTAGCATGTTGCACTGCGTGACCACATTCGTGAGCAGCTACTGCGGTAGCTGCAGCGTTTCTTCCGTGGTAAACCTCCTGGCTCAAATTCACCGTCTTATCAGCGGGATTGTAGTGGTCCGTCAACTGACCTTCTACGCATATAACTTGCACATCGCGAATGCCGTGATCTGCCAGCATTAAGCGAGCGATCTCCGCCCCTGTCAAATCTCTGGTTAAGTGCGTTTGAGAATACTCTCTGAATTTGCTTTTCAGGCGTGAACTGACTATCCAGCCGATCAACATAAAAAATCCACCAATCAATAATGCACCCATAGTTATTTAATTATTTATTGTTCGTTTAATTTTCTCCACTATTCGGGTAGTAGAATACCCCGCCACAAAATCGATGGTCTCTACTTTCCCTCCGTTCTTTTTAACAACTTCTGCGCCAACGATGTTTTCTGCCAAATAGTCACTTCCTTTCACTAAAACATCAGGAATTAGCTCAGAAATCAAATTTAGAGGGGTGTCTTCATTAAAAAAAACAACCAAATCCACGAATTGAAGTGCGGCCAACACCCTTGCTCTGGAATTTTGATCTTGTAAAGGGCGCTCGGGCCCTTTAAATCGGCTGACAGAGTCATCGGTGTTGAGGCCAATCACCAGCCGGTTGCCGAGAGCTCTTGCCTTCTCCAGATAATCGACATGACCAAGATGCAGCAAATCAAAACAGCCGTTGGTGAAAACGACTTTTTCGCCAGTGGCCTTCCACTGTTTGATCGCCTCTTTGGCCTCGGCCACAGTTTTTATTTTGTGCTCGGTTTTTTCCATTTCAAAATCCAATAACTAGCCACTAAAGATAACAGCCCCATCACAATCATCAGCAATGTTTGCCATCCGTGAAAAATAAATACGAAAGCCACCGCATCGGGTTGAGGTAAGTTATACAACATCACTAAACCTAATGGCACCAAAGTGTGATACGATCCTGCACCGCCGGGAAGGGGTGCCGCCATCGCAATAGATCCCAACGCAAACAAAGTCAACACGGCGCTAAAGCCCAGGTTTTCCGTTTCTGGAAATGCTTTGATCACGCAATAGCTCATCAAAAAATACATCATCCAGATCCCGATGGAGTAGGTCAGGAATAAGCTCTTGTTTTTTAACTTAAAGACCGCCAGCAATCCCTCTTTAAACCCTCGAACAATCTTCAACAGCTTTTCATTTTTTCGCAATAAATAAAGAGCCACCAAAAAACCTATTCCGGCAATCGTACCCAATATTACCCAAAGAGGAATGGAGAATCCTTGACCCGAAGAAAAGTTAAGCGTATCTATAAAGCCCTTTAGCTTTTTCCATTCTACCACAAAAGAAACTGCAATTAAAATCAGTAAACAAATCACATCTACGATTCGCTCTACTACCACCGTGCCGAATGAAACTTCGACAGGCGTTTTTTCCAACTTATAGAGATTATAACATCTCGATACTTCACCTCCACGGGGCACACCTAAATTCACCAAATAGCCAATCATCAAAGACAAAAAACTATTCGTGAGGCTCACCTGATTTCCGGTTGGTGCCAGCAGCATGCGCCAACGCTCTGCCCGCAACAAGTGACTGAGCACCGCAATCAGTGCCATCAATCCCAGATACACTTTATTCGATTTCTCCCAGGCTTTCCACAAAAAATCGGCTTTGTTCTCGCCTTCACCTACGTGTAAGCCGCGTAGCGATAACCACAACAAAAGAACCGTGAGCAAAATCATGCCCACGTATTGCAGAATCGATTTCAGTTGTTTGTTCAAACGAGTTTATTTTCAGGATTCGGGAAAACGAGAGAAGGTTTGAATGCTTTTGCTTCTTCGAGCTCCATCGAGGCGTAGGAAATAATAATAACGATATCACCCACCTGAGCTTTGCGGGCCGCAGGTCCGTTTAAGCAGATAGTTCCGCTATTGCGCGCGCCGGTAATTACATACGTTTCTAAACGCTCGCCGTTGTTGATGTTCACCACTTGCACTTTTTCACCTTCAATTAACTGAGCGGCTTCCATGAGCGCTTCGTCAATAGTAATGCTGCCCACATAATGCAATTCGGCCTGCGTAATTTTAACACGATGAATCTTCGACTTTAAAACTTCTATTCTCATTCTATTAATAAATTATCAATCAATCTCACCTCACCTACATAGCCGGCAATCAATAAAATCGTTTGGCTAGAAACGTTTTCCGCTGGTTTTAAGTTTGCCACGTCTACCCATTCAAAATATTCTAAACGAACTGCGGGAACCGATTCGCACAGTTGCTTTACTTTTTTCCTTACGGGGATGATGGATTCGCCACTTTTCAAAAGATCTTTTGCCAGAAGCAACGATCGGTAAAAAACGGTGGCATATTCTCTTTCTTCCGGATTGAGTCGCTGGTTACGCGATGACATGGCGAGTCCGCTCGCTTCCCGCACAATGGGCACCGATTTTAACTCAATATCAAACATCAGTTCCTCCACCAGCTTTGTTACCACTTTCAGTTGCTGAAAGTCTTTTTGCCCAAAGTAGGCGCGTGTTGGCGCTACGATATTAAATAACTTAGAAACCACTAAGGCCACACCACTAAAATGGCCGGGGCGAAACTCGCCTTCCAAAATCTTATCCAAATGGCCCATGTCAAAATGGAGCTGCGTGGGAGTGGCATACATTTCGGTATTGGCCGGAGCAAAAATTACATCGCACCCTGCTTCTTGTAAAAGAGCCGTATCTGTTGTCAAAGTGCGGGGGTATTTTTCGAGATCACCAGCGTTGTTAAACTGAGTCGGATTGACATAAATGCTGCACACTGTGAGGTCATTTTGCTTGCAAGAAGACTGGATCAATTCGATGTGTCCGGCATGTAAAGCTCCCATGGTGGGCACCAAACCTATGGATCGACCCAACTTTTTTTGAGCAGTCAGAAAAGCCCTTAGTGGCTTAATTTCACTGAAAATCTCCATTTCTAGGCTTTTTTAAGGGGTCGCAAAGATAGGTCTTATAAGTTAAGAATAGTTGAATAAGGGGTGAATTTTGCGTACTTTTGCGCCTCGGTATTCTATCTTTTCTAAAAATCCATTAATATGTCCAAGATCCGCATCCTCTATGTAGCCAGTGAGATCAACCCTTTTTTACAAACAACCGAGGTATCGGATTTTGTAAGAAAGTTGCCGCAAGCCATGCAGGAAAAGGGCATGGAGATACGGATTTTGGTGCCTCGCTTTGGTTTGATTAATGAACGGAAAAACAGACTACACGAAGTAGTACGTTTGTCTGGTATCAACATTGCCGTAGGTGATGAAGAGAAACCATTGATCATTAAAGTAGCTTCCATTCCTAATGCGAAGCTTCAAGTATATTTTATCGACAACGAAGACTACTTCCACCGCAAGTCCGTATTTCACGATAAGGAAAATAAATTCTTTGAAGATAATGACGAGCGCGCCATCTTCTTTTGCAAAGGCGTGATTGAAACGGTACGCAAACTAGGCTGGTCGCCTGATATCGTTCATTGCAATGACTGGATTACAAGTTTCATTCCATTGTATTTGAAAACCACGTATAAGAAAGATCCTCTCTTCAAGAATACCAAAACGGTATTCACCATTTACAACAATGCATTCACCCATAAATTCAAAGGTGATTTGATGGGCAAAGTGAGAATGATTGACATTGAAGACAACATGTTAGGCCACCTGAAGACAGCCGATTACGAAGGCTTCATTAAATTAGGCGCTGAGTTTGCCGATGTAGTAAACATTGCGGGCGACAACAAGAAATTGGAAGGCCTTGTAAAAAAATTAGAAAAGAAGAAAATCGAGACCTATACGAAAGACGATGATCACTCTGAGTCATTCTTCAACTTGTATACCGAATTGGTTGGTTAATCCTCAACCAATTTTGCCCTTTGTGGCGATTTTAATGTACTCCTACAAATCTAAATCACACGATAATTATGTGCGGAATTGTTGCTTATGTTGGTCACAGAGAAGCAAGTGATATTATCATAAAGGGCTTGAAGCGGCTGGAATACCGCGGCTACGACAGTGCCGGTATTGCATTGCTCAATGGCAGCTTGAATGTTTACAAAAAGAAAGGAAAGGTAACTGAACTCGAAGCCTTCATTAACGGACAGAATTTATCGAGCACCATTGGCATGGGCCACACACGCTGGGCAACCCACGGTGAACCCAACGATGAAAATGCGCACCCGCATTATTCAGCTACCAAAAAGCTAGCGATCATACACAACGGCATTATTGAAAACTATAGTTCGCTGAAACAAGATCTGCTTCGCAAGGGGCATCGTTTTTTAAGTGAAACCGATACCGAAGTTTTCATCCACTTTATCGAAGACATTCAGGAGAAAGAAAAATGTGAATTAGATGAGGCAGTACGTTTAGCATTAACCAAAGTAGTGGGTGCATACGCTATTGTAGTAATGTCTTTGGATAACCCACGACTCTTGATTGCTGCCAGAAAAGGTAGTCCGCTTGTAGTTGGTGTTGGTAAAGGCGAATTTTTTATGGCCTCGGATGCCACTCCAATTATTGAATACACCAACGAAGTAGTTTACCTGAACGATCAGGAGATTGCGATTGTGAATGATGGAAAATTGACCATTAAAAACACGGCTAATCTACCACTCACGCCCTACGTTCAGACAGTAGACCTGGAATTAGAAGCCATTGAAAAAGGTGGGTTCGAGCATTTCATGATGAAAGAAATTTTCGAACAACCCCGCTCAATCAAAGATTGTATGAGAGGTCGCCTGGATTCTGATTCCGGTCGGTTGATTTTGGGTGGCTTGCGCGAATATTTGAATAAGTTAGTGAATGCGGATCGCATTTTAATTGTTGCCTGCGGAACTTCGTGGCATGCTGGGTTAGTGGCTGAATATTTCTTTGAAGAGTTTTGCCGCATACCGGTAGAGGTAGAATATGCATCTGAATTTCGTTACCGCAATCCGGTGATCCGCGAAGGTGATGTGTTGATCGCCATTTCTCAATCTGGAGAAACGGCTGATACGCTTGCAGCGATTGACTTAGCGAAATCAAAAGGCGCTATCATTTTTGGCGTATGTAATGTTGTTGGTTCATCTATTCCTCGTGCAACGCATGCTGGTGCTTACACGCATGCAGGCCCTGAGATTGGAGTAGCCAGTACGAAGGCATTTACCGCTCAATTGACAGTTCTCAACATGATTGCATTGATCGTAGCCCAAAAGAAAGGCACGATCACCGAGCAAAAGTTTCATGAGCTGTTGGTAGAAATGGAGAACATTCCCTCCAAGGTAGAGAAGGCATTGAAACTGAATAAGCAAATCGAAGCGATTGCTGATGAGTTTAAAGACGCAACGAATTTTTTGTACTTAGGTCGCGGTTATAATTTCCCTGTAGCGTTAGAAGGTGCGTTGAAGTTGAAAGAGATTTCATACATCCACGCAGAAGGTTACCCGGCGGCTGAGATGAAACACGGCCCGATTGCATTGATCGATCAGGAGATGCCGGTGGTATTTATCGCTACAAAAGACAGTTCGTACGAAAAAGTTGTTTCCAATATTCAGGAAGTAAAAGCCAGAAAAGGAAGAGTCATTGCCGTAGTAACCGAAGGCGATAACCTGATTTCTAAAATGGCTGAGTTTGTGATTGAAGTACCGGCTACTCTCGAGCCGTTGATGCCATTGGTTTCGGTGGTGCCCTTGCAACTTTTATCGTATCACATTGCTGTGATGCGTGGATGTAATGTAGACCAACCTAGAAACTTGGCGAAGAGTGTGACGGTGGAGTAGTATTAATCGGTTGATCACATATTTCCGTCAATCATGTAACACAACCTCAACACTAACGTGCGGGAAGTGGATTTTCAAAATTACCACGATACCCCCGCAGTTTGTAAAAGAATGCGTACCGCATGGGCTTTCCGGCTCGGGTGATGGCCACCGTATCCATCGGCTCAATGTCTTCAAAATAATTTTCGAAAAGCACGTTGGGATCTCTGTAAAAATTACTGAGTGCTACGTGGTAATAATCTTTACCCTTCTTAATCCCTCCGCGCTTGCCATTTAGCCATGCGTACATGTGAATATCATCGAGTGTGCCAATGGCAAATACCTTTCGATGGTTGGACTGGCCTACATAAAAATCGAGATGGGCGGCCGGAAACATACGATAAGTGATGATATCGGACTGAGGCATCATGTTGCCGTCAGCTTCTGCGCGGGCAGCTACTTTCGTAAACGCTTCATTGACCTGCTGCCAGCCATACATGTCTTGTGTGAAGTCATCTTCTCCTAACGTGCGCATCTCTGCTTTTTTTCCAAGTTGCAGCGGTGAATAGTTGATGAGCCAGCAAGCGATGATCAACAACACACCCAAAAATACCGGGCCCGCCTTCATCCAATACCAGGCCTTGGATTGATTTTCATGTGATGCCCAATAGGCTGCAGCAAGAACAATCAACGGCACAAAAGCCGGTGCTGACCAATGTGGCAAGGTGGAACGAAAGAGCGAGAAGGAAGTAAATACTATCCACAGCGGTGCTGCTTGAAGTAACAATACTTTGGCATACGAAGGCTGAATAAAATTTTTCTTCCTCCACAGTGCAACCAAAGCGATTACGATCAATACAAACACTATTGGACTATTGTAGGCAAATTGCCCTAAAACTTCTGTCAGAAAATAGTCGGGTCGCAATTCCCAGGCTGGTGTTACACGGCCGGAATGATAATTGAAGCTGATGAAATTGTTTTGAATGTTCCAGATGAGAATGGGCAACAACAAGATGGCGGAGATAATACCGGAGATATAAAATGAAATTTCTTTGAGCCACTCGCGATTGTAAAAGAGCACAAACAGAAAAACACCGACCCATAAAAATGCTCCTTGGTATTTGGAGATCATCGCCAAACCGGCAAAGAGACCAAACCAAAGTATTTTCTTTCGGCTTTTGCTATCGATTGGATTTGCAGGCAGAAAGTCGAGCATGGCCTGCAATGCCAACAGCCAAAATAAAATCAGCGGCGAATCGGGAATGAATGAAAAACCCGCTATGACAAAGCAGTAGATGGAACCTGTATAAAGGAAGGCTGCAAACATGCCTGTACGCTCGTCCTTTACTTTCGCGCCGATCAAAAAAATGATCCATGTGCTGATTGCTGCCAGACAAATAGGACCCAGCCGAAGAAAAAAGTCATCGGTAAAAAAATGGTGAAGTGAAAAAATATCTCCCACAACCCCCACCATCAACGGATGATCAAAATGACTCCAATCGGGAAAGAGAACAAAATTCCAATAATAAACCTCATCAATGCCCAGTTCCAGAACGAGTGCCAACACACATCGGATCAAGGTGGCGATGACTATCAAACCAATCACCTTTTTCTTTTCATCGGATAATCGCTCAATTGCTTTTATCATGGGTTGTTCAGAGTAGATTTAAAAACGGATGTTCGAATTGTTTCTAATTATTTACGAAAGAGCAGCTTGCCATTGCGACATTTCTCCTTGCAAATATTTGGTTAGTCTTGTTGTGACTACCACCGGGGCTATTCCTGTGATGCACGGCCTTGTTTCGCAGCTGGTCTTGCGGTGGTTAGCAGCGCTTACACACGGTGAGCAGGGAAGCCCCAGATAAAATGGCTCTGCGTTACCACCGATGGGCAAATACAGTGCGGGTGTTTCCGGCCCAAATAAAACAAATACCTTCAGTGGAGTAGTTGCTGCAAAATGTGCAGGCCCCGAATCGTTGGTGAGCATGAAGTTGCTGATCTGATACAACGGAACCAGCTCTTCAAATTGAAAGACACCGGCAGAGTTGACACAACGATCGTTGTTAATGCTATCTTTTACTTTTTGCACATAGTCACGTTCGGCTGGCGAGCCAGTGAGGATGATTAACGTATTTGGAAATTCGTTCAATATACTTCTTCCGACGGCGGCAAAGTTTTCTTGCGGCCACCGGCGTTGCGGAAGCAAATCAGATGCATTCACGTTCAGTAACACGAGTAATTCACGATCCCACGCAGGGTAGAGTGATTTTATTTTTTGTCGCACGGTAGCTTGTGCCAATTCATCAACCGCTGCTTGCTCAAGTTTCAGACTTTCGAATGGTACTGATTGCGTGGGGTACTCATTTTCAAATAGTCCCATTGCTTTGTTGATGAGCGACACAAAATTTACAGCGATGTGCACATGAGGATTGTATCGCACCTTTCGATTGATACAATTGCCCCGGTAAAGTCCTTCGTCATGCAGGTTGGTGAATCCAACTCGTGCCTGTGCGCCACTAAAGACACTAAGCAGGGCCGTAAACCGCGAAAACAACTCCAGATCAATTACGGTAGTTATCTTTTTTTTACGGCACCATACGATGAAGCGAATTATTTCGCCCGCAAGTTGAAAGAGGTTATCGGATTTCATTTTGAAGATGTTCTCCGATGGAACTGTGTTCAACAAAACAAGGCTCTTGTAATTTTTGGCAAAAATGGCAAAAAAGATTTCGGCGTTGGCTTCGCTTTGCAGTTTGCGCATGGCAGGGTCGACGATGATGGCACTGCCCATTTCAGATAGCTCAATGAAGAGCGTGCGGCGGGTGTCGGATTTTGGTTGACGAGCCCGAACTAAATCTAAGAGCCATACAAAAGGAACTACTAAAAAACAGAGAAGGACACCTACATTCTGATCAATCCTCCGCATTGTGTCTACGGTCATCTTTCGTATTGTTTTTGTTTTCTAATTTGGGTGGGGATTCAGGGATCATTCCCAACGTCTGCTGAGTCAAAAAAGTTGCTGTAAACAGCACTATTTTGAAGGACGTTTTCGGTAGGCAATTATTGCATGGTTACATTCACTCCCGCGGAATAAAATTCCTTTTTTAACAAGGCACATATCTTATATCGCTCATCGCGGGTATCTTGATACACCTGATCGAGCAACTGATACACATTTTCTACTCCAATTTTATGGCACCACTCAAAGGGACCATACGGATAGTTGGTGCCTAATTTCATGGCCAGATCAATGTCTTTTCGGGAGGCAGTACCTTCTTGCACGGTATAATATGCTTCGTTGATGATCATGCAGATAATGCGTGGTGTCACCAACCCTACCCGATCATCTACTACCGCAAAATCCGTTTGGAGTAGCCCACAGATTTTTTGCAAATCCGATGCGTGGTCGGGCGATAGCAGACTCACCTCCAGCACATCGCGATTCAAAAAAGAGGGCAAGCCACAAAAGCCGAAGACGGCTGGCAATTGCGGGCAATTTTTCTTGATGGCAGATAACGTGGTGAATGTTGTATTCAAAAAAATAGGTGTTAGGACTTGGGTGTACGCTGACAACGATTCATCATGCACTGAAAAATCGAAGATAACATCGGCCTTGTCCCACGGAAGTGGCTCTGCAGCAAGTTGGTAGTGATGTGTGCTGCCAAATTTTTCCTGACACTCTGCCGCATTTCGTTCACTACCAACCACTAAAATATTCATAAGCAAAACAGAAGTTTTTCGGATATTTGAAATCAAAACTAACAAACCTACCGCGATGGCCAAAGAAGTAATTTATTCAGCGCAAGCACCGGAGCCTATTGGCCCTTACAGTCAAGCGATAAAAGTGGGCAATATGCTTTTTCTATCGGGGCAAGTTGCCATTGACCGCTCTACAGGACAAATGGTGACTGGCAATATTACGGACGAAACTGCGCAGGTGATGAAGAACCTGAGTGAAGTGTTGCAGGCTGCGGGCATGAACTTTAGCCACGTGGTGAAGAGCACCATCTTTTTGAAAGACATGAATCAGTTTTCGCTGGTGAATGAAGTATATGGAAAAAGCTTCAGTTCACAAGCACCCGCCCGGGAAACAGTAGAAGTGAGTCGCTTACCCAAAGATGTGAATGTAGAGATTTCGTGCATCGCTGTGAAAGATTGATTTAAGTAGAGTGACGATGCGCTACTTCTGTGCGCGGGCAAAGGATTGAAGCGGAAAACCCGAAGTGGGCTGGCAAGCGCGTGGACGGATTTGAAGCGAAAAGCCTGGTGGCGCGTCGCGCGCCATGCCCCCAAAAAATTACATTTCATTTTCTAAATAGTCAGGGCTTCTAGATACCGCATTCGGCATATCTTCTCCTGCTTTGCATCAATTTTTGGGTTAACTTTGACGCTCACTTTTTTTAAATGGATAACGTACGAGTTCGATTTGCACCAAGCCCAACCGGGGCATTACATATTGGTGGTGTGCGCACCGCCCTTTACAATTATTTGCTTGCCCGCAAGCATGGCGGAACCATGATTTTGCGCATTGAAGATACAGACCAAACGCGTTATGTGCCCGGCGCGGAAGAATACATTATTGAGTCGTTGGCCTGGGCCGGAATTCAAATTGATGAAGGCGTTGGAAGAGGTGGACCTCATGCACCTTATCGTCAGTCGGAACGCAAGCCATTGTACAAGCAGTATGCGGAAAAGTTGATTGCCTATGGCAACGCGTACTATGCGTTTGATACGGAAGCCGAACTGGAAGCTATGCGTGAGCGATTGAAAGCCGCGGGTGATTCGAACCAGCAATATGGCAGCCAGACGCGCATGCAAATGAACAACTCGCTTACGCTGTCGGAACAAGCGGTGAAAGAAAAACTGGATGCAGGTGTAGGCTATGTGATTCGTTTGAAGGTGCCTGTGAATCAGGAAATTCGATTGACGGATTTGATTCGTGGTGAAGTGGTGGTGAACTCATCGCAAATTGATGACAAGGTGTTGATGAAATCGGACGGGATGCCTACGTATCACTTAGCGAATGTGGTGGATGATTATTTGATGAAGATATCGCACGTGATTCGGGGTGAAGAGTGGTTGCCTTCGGCTCCATTGCATGTATTGTTGTATGAATTTTTAGGTTGGAAAAATGCAATGCCTCGTTTTGCGCACTTACCGCTTTTGCTAAAGCCGGATGGCAATGGCAAGCTCAGCAAGCGCGATGCGGACCGCATGGGGTTTCCTATTTTTCCACTTACGTGGACCGATCCGGCTACGCACGAAGTGGCGAAAGGGTATAAAGAGTCGGGCTACTTGCCGGAGGCGTTGCTCAACTTTCTGGCCTTTTTAGGCTGGAATCCGGGAACTGAAAAAGAAATTTTTTCGCTGCATGAATTGATTGACGAGTTTACGATTGAACGAATCGGCAAGGCGGGCGCCAAGTTTGATATTCAAAAAGCCCAATGGTACAATCAATATTATCTGCGTGCGAAAAGCAACACAGAGTTGGCTGCCTACTTGCTGGCGGATTTAAAAAATATAAGCGTAACGTGCGATGAAGCCAAAGCTCAGAAGATTGCGGCTTGCTTGCGTGAGCGCATTACGTTTCCGAATGACTTATTCATTCAAAGCAAATTTTTCTTTGAAGCGCCCACTCTGTTTGACGAGCAGGTGATCAGCAAGAAATGGAATGCAGAAGTAGCTGCCGTGTTAGCTGCTTATGGAAACGAACTGCAATCAGCTTCCGGATTGACGGCTGAATCTGCGAAAGCGATCTTAGATGCAACGACTGCACAACACAACATGAAGGCGGGGCAAGTGTTGCAAGTATTGCGTATGGTGCTGACCGGGCAAGGTGCAGGACCTGATTTGATGATGAGCATTGAAATAATGGGTGGCGCTGAAGTAGCGCAGCGCATTGAATTTGCGATTCGCACAATAACCAAATAAAAATATGGCTTCCAAAGATAATTCTGCTGACAAGCCGAGCAAAAAGCAAGGCAAGCCACGTGTACACAAAGAGCTAAAAGGCTTTGAGGTTTCGATTGACCAGTTTGGTGAATTGAAATCAAGTATGAACATTGAAAAGATAAACTCGTTTCTGGATAAAAACGTTGACGACAAAAAGTTGCTCGAGAATGAAGAAAAGGAACGATTGAAAAAATTGAACAAGAAAAAGTAAGAAATATTATTATCACTCTAAATGGTCAAAAATGAAAGCTGACAAAAAGAAGTTGTATCATTTCCCAATCTTCTTGGAGCAAGATGAAGACGGAATTTACATTGTGTCATGTCCTTCATTCAAAGGATGTCACTCCTACGGAAAAACGGTAGACGAAGCAATGGCAAATATTCGGGAGGCTATTGCTCTATGCTTAGAAGATGAAGAGCCAGAGCAAATGAATCAATTCATTGGATTTAGAGAAATTGAATATCAGGCTGTCTAATGGCGAAACAACTAACAGTAAGTGGTAAAGAACTTATTCGCATTCTTAGCAAAGAAGGGTTTACCGTTATCCGAATCAATGGTTCGCACCATCGCTTAAAACACCAGGATGGTAGAGTAACTACCGTTCCTGTTCACAAGAATGATGATCTTCCCAAAGGATTAATTCGAAAAATTATACGAGAAGATTTAAAAATGGAATTAGAAGATTTCAATAAATTATTAAGCAAATAATCATTTATGGCACAATCACATGTAATCGACTATCAAATTAAAGGAGAGAGCATTCAAATTGTAGAAATAGAACTCGATCCTGCAGAAACCGTCATTGCCGAAGCCGGTGCAATGCTCTTCATGGAAGATGGGATTTTGTTTGAAACGAAAATGGGCGATGGTTCCAATCCACAACAAGGATTGTTTGATAAGCTACTCTCGGCAGGCAGTCGCTTGTTGACGGGGGAGTCGCTCTTTATGACGCATTTCACCAATCGCGGAAGTCGGAAATCGAAAGTAGGTTTCTCTGCGCCATATCCCGGCACGGTAATTCCGGTTGACTTAGCCAAGTGCCCCGGACAAGAATTGGTGGTGCAGAAAGATGGTTTCTTGTGCGCTGCTTATGGCACAAAACTTTCCATCGTGTTTAACCGGAAGATCGGTGCTGGACTAGTTGGTGGTGAAGGATTTATTTTACAAAAGCTGCAAGGCGATGGGCTGGCGTTCGTACATGCCGGTGGCACTGTCATTGAGCGCACACTCAACAACGAAACCTTGCGTGTAGATACGGGCTGCGTGGTTGCTTTTGAATCACAGATTGATTTTGATGTGGAACGTACAGGCAGTTTGAAGTCGATGGTGTTTGGTGGGGAAGGAATTTTTCTGGCAACACTTCGCGGCACGGGCAAGGTGTGGTTGCAGTCGATGCCGATTCGCAAACTGATTCAGGCATTGGCGCCTTATGGTAACAACAGCGGCAAAGAAGGCAGCTCGTTACTCGGAAGTTTATTTGAAAGTTAATATCGAATGCGTCCTTTAAAATTAGGTTTGATTCGCGAAGGCAAAGTACCACCCGATAAGCGTGTGGCGTTTACGCCTGTGCAAACAGAAGAAATTCAACAGCGTTTTGCGCATGTACAAGTGGTTTGCCAGCCCAGCACGGTACGGTGCTTTAAAGACGAAGAGTACAACGAATATGGCATTGCTTCGCAGGAGGATTTATTAGATTGTGATGTGCTGATGGGAATTAAAGAAGTACCCATTCCGAATTTGATTGCCGGAAAAACGTATCTCTTCTTTTCTCATACGCTAAAGAAGCAGCCCTACAATCGCAAGCTGCTACAAGAGGTGCTGAAGAAAAAAATCAAACTGATCGATTACGAAACATTAAAAGATCATCAAGGAAATCGCCTCGTGGCATTTGGCCGGTATGCCGGAATTGTGGGTGCCTACAATGGTTTGTGGGCGTTTGGAAAACGTTACAACTTATTTCAACTGCGCAGAGCGAATGAATGCTTTGATGTGAACGATTTGAAACTGGAGTTACGGAAAGTGCAATTGCCTCCGATCAAGATTGTGTTGACCGGAGCCGGGCGTGTGGGCAAGGGTTCGATGGAAACACTGGACACAGCCGGAGTTCGGAAAGTGAATCCGGCAGATTTTCTTTCGCAAACATTTCACGAGCCGGTGTATACACAGTTGAGCAGTGCTGATTATCATACCCGACTGAAAGGCGGTCATTTTAATCGCGAAGAGTTTCACACTAATCCACAAGGGTATGCTTCGCACTTTGTTGATTTTGCTAAAGTGTCTGACATATTAATGGCCGGCGCTTTTTGGAATCCGCATGCTCCGCGTTTGTTTGAAGTGGACGATATGAAGTCGCCCGACTTTCGAATCAAAGTAATTGCTGACATTACCTGCGATATCAATGGCTCGATTCCTAGTACCAAGAAAGCCAGCACCATTGCAGATCCTCTTTACGATTATCATGCGCTTTCTGATTCAATCCAACCAGCATTGAGTGGTGAAAATAATATTACCGTGATGGCGGTCGACAATTTGCCGTGCGAATTGCCGCGCAGTGCTTCGGAAGAATTTGGCCGCGATTTGATTGACCGAATTTTGAAGCCACTGCTGGTGGAAGATGTAGATGATATCATCGCACGTGCAACCATGGCCGAAAATGGAGACCTCACCCCTGCGTTTGAGTATCTTCGCGATTACGTTAATCAAGAATAAAAAATAGCTCGCATGTTTTTATACAACGTTACCATCGGCATCGACAAAGACATTGAAAGTGAATGGCTGAACTGGGTAAAGCAAAACTACCTGCCTGCGATGATGGCCACCGGTTTTTTTCGCGATTGTAAACTTTACCGCGTGGTGACGCATGATGATGAAGGATCGGTGTCATACAGCATTCAGGTGTTTGCTGAAAATATTGAGAATGTGGTAAACTATCTCAACCAACACACCGCCACCATCATCGAGGGGCACCGATTGAAATTCAAAGACAAGCATGTGGCTTTTAACACGCTGCTGGAAGAGGTGGTTTGAGATGAGCGATCATTCTAACTTTACAAAATGAACAGCGATATTTTAATCTATCAAAATCAGGATGGCAACATTAAGATTGATGTTCGTTTAGAAGAAGAAACGGTTTGGCTGACGCAAGAGCAAATGGCTACTCTTTTTGGTAAAGCCAAATCAACCATTAATGAGCACATTAAGAATGTTTATGACGAAAATGAATTGGCGGAATCAATCACAATGAAGAAATTCGGAAATTCCGAATTTCAGCAAAAAGCCCCCAATTACTATAATTTAGACGTCATCATCTCAGTTGGCTACCGGGTTAAATCGGTGCAGGGTACTCAGTTTCGAATTTGGGCGACACAGCGGCTCAAAGAATACATTGTGAAAGGTTTTGCGCTCAATGACGAGCGTTTCAAAACGGGTAATTCGATGAACTACTTTTCCGAATTACAAGAGCGTATTCGTGAGATCCGTTTGTCGGAACGCTTTTTTTACCAAAAAATAAAAGACATCTACACAACCAGCATCGATTATAATCCGAATGACGAAAAAACGGTAGCATTTTTTAAGACAGTGCAAAACAAATTGCTTTGGGCCATCAGCAGCCATACAGCAGCCGAATTGGTTTACCGAAGGGTAGATGCCTCTCTCCCATTACTGGGAATGCAATCCTTAGACAAAAAAAACGCATCTGCCATCAAGAAATCAGATGTAAGCATTGCCAAAAATTATCTGACGGAAGATGAAATTCGCTTGCTCGGACTTTTGGTGGAGCAATATCTTGCTTTTGCTGAAACCATGGCCCAACAGCAAACTCCCATGTATATGAACGACTGGATAAAACGTCTGGACGGTCTCTTAGAATTGAACGGTCGGGAATTACTTACTCATGCAGGAAAAATAAGTCATGACATGGCCCTTGAGAAATCCTCCACCGAATTTGAAAAATTCAGGCTTGCACAAGCAGAAAGTCAGAAAGAACAAAGCCTGAAAGAGTTGGAGCAAGATATTAATGACCTGAAGAAAAAGCAGAATTAGCCCTTACTTCAACAGCTCCCTCGAAATCACCATCTTCTGAATCTCGGTTGTGCCTTCATAAATCTGTGTGATCTTGGCATCGCGCATCAGGCGCTCTACATGAAACTCTTTTACGTAGCCATAACCTCCATGAATTTGAACAGCCTCAGTGGTCACTTCTTGTGCAATCTGGCTCGCGTATAATTTCGCCATGGCAGCCGCCTTGACAAAATCTTTCTTCTCATCTTTCAGGTACGCTGCTTTTAAAATCAACAAGCGTGCTGTTTCAATTTTAGTGGCCATTTCGGCTAGCTTAAATTGAGTGGACTGGTGCTCCGACAAATGTTTGCCAAAGGCTTTGCGTTCTTTCGAATACTTCAGTGCCAACTCATACGCGCCCGCAGCAATGCCTAGCGCTTGCGCGGCAATACCAATGCGACCACCGTTCAATGTGGTCATAGCAAAAGTAAATCCGAAACCATCATCGCCAATGCGATTAGCTTTGGGCACTTTCACATCGGTAAACATCAATGAGTGGGTATCGCTGCCGCGGATACCCATTTTATCTTCTTTCTTTCCCACCACAAATCCGGGCATGCCCCGCTCTACAATCAATGCGTTGATTCCTTTGTGTTTTTTCTCCGGGTGAGTCTGGGCAATTACAATATAAACGCTGGCGCTTTTTCCGTTGGTGATCCAGTTTTTGGTTCCGTTCAACAAATAGTAATCGCCTTTGTCTTCGGCAGTGGTACGCTGGCTGGTAGCATCAGAGCCTGCCTCGGGTTCTGATAAACAAAAGGCACCAATCACCTCTCCGGTGGTCAGCTTTTTTAAATATTTTTCTTTTTGTTCTTCCGTACCGAAGCGTTCCAATCCCCAGCAAACCAATGAATTGTTTACCGACATACAAACCGAAGCCGAAGCATCAATTTTGGAAATCTCTTCCATGGCCAGCACATACGAAATGGAGTCCATGCCACCGCCATTGTATTTGGTGTCAGTCATCATCCCCATGAAACCCAGTTCGCCCATCTTTTTGACTTGCTCTGCCGGAAAACGTTGTTCATTATCGCGATCAATTACTCCCGGAAGGAGTTCATTTTGGGCAAAATCGCGGGCTGCTTGTTGTACGGCCAATTGTTCTTCGGTAAGTTCAAAATTCATGGTTTCTATCGTTTGAAATAATAACAATGATAGTGGTTAAAATGATTTGAACGAGCGTTTGGATATTGAAAAAAGTTATAAAAAAAGCCCTCCCGAATTTTTGCGGGAGGGCCTTTCATTAAAAGCGATCTTTACTTTTTCTCAGGCGTCTGACACTTGAAAGTGTCCTGATGCCAAGATTACTTTATACCCGGCACACCGACAGGCGCTGCCTGATCTTTGGCAAAGTCCGGAGCTTTGCGAACAGTAGGGTACACCTCATCAAGTGTGTTGCCATCGTACAAGCGGCCGTTTTTCATGACTCTGAAAACCGAGTTTGTGTTTCGGATATTCTCCAACGGGTTTTTATCCAAAATAATCAAGTCGGCTAGTTTGCCTGCTTCGATGCTACCGATGTCGCCATCCAAACCGATCGCCCTCGCTCCGTGAATGGTAGCAACTTTCAATGCATCTAAATTGCGCATGCCACCGGAAGCGATGCTCCACAATTCCCAATGATAGCCCAAACCTTGCAACTGACCGTGTGAACCAACTCCGGCATTTCCTCCGGCCTTCACTAAATCATTTACAAACTTGGCGTGGTCTTCAAATACGTGTTCTTCTTTCATAAACCATCCCGGTCTACGTCTGGATTTTTGATCGAGCTCGGACTTCGCGGTAAAGTGATTCAACTTCGGATCGCCATTTACATTTTCCGTGGCGTAATAAAAATTCTCTGCCCACGGTCCGCCATATGCCACCAACAAAGTAGGTGTGTAGGTCATCTTGGCTTCTGCGATTGACGTAGCCAAATCTTTATACAATGGATAGATCGGTAACGCATGCTCATGTCCGGGATAACCATCAATCAGGTTGGTGAGATTCAATTTAAAATCAAGACCACCTTCCGTAGTCGGCATCAAGCCCTGCTCTTTCGCTGCCTGAATGATCCACTGGCGATGCTGACGATTTCCCGTCAAATACATTTTGATGGTTTTCGTATTGAAGTATTCGGAGTATTGCTTCAATATGTCTTTTGCCTGATCGGCATCTTTCAAGTTATACGCCCAGAAGCCTACTCCTGGTCCGGTAGAATAAATTCGTGGCCCGATGATTTGCCCCGTCTCCACCATATCACCATAGGTCAACACATCGGTAGTAGCAGTTTGTGGGTCGCGGGTAGTAGTAACTCCGTAAGCGAGGTTAGCTGCATACATCCACACTTGATTTTTATGAACGCCCCATGCTGGCCACATGTGTGCATGTGTATCCACAAAGCCCGGCACAATGGTTTTTCCACTCAAATCTATTTTCTGAACGGTCGCATCTGTACTAATCGATCCGGCTGCGCCTACTTGCTTGATCCGTGCATTTTCAATCAACACATCTCCACGTTCTATCACTTCATCGCCATTCATGGTAATGATGCGTGCATTTTGCAATAAGACTTTTCCTTGTGGAATATCTTTTTGCACCGTTACCTTGATTCGTATTTCGCTTGGCTTGTAAGGCTCGTCTTTCTTATCCTTCTTCTTGTCGGCAGCATCTTTATTATCGTCTTTCTTATCGCCCTTCGCTTCTTCCAATTCTTTTGCCTTCTCTTCTTCAGCCTTTTTCTTCTTCAGGTAATCTTCTTTCGCTTTCGCGGAATCGAGGTTATATGTAAAGAACGCATTGCCCAAAGTGAAGTAAACTGTCTTTGCATTATTCGACCAGCTTGCAAATTCGCCTCCGATTTTGGTGAGCTTACGTGCCGGAAATTGTGCGCGATCTGCTTCGGCTACCGAAATTTTAGGAACGTCGCCACCGGTTTTTGGAATGGTAACTACATAAATTTCATTGTTGATTTGCGCGAGTGCTTTGTCTCCTTCGGGAGCAATTTTAATCACATCGGCAATGGAAGGCTCTTGCGCGGGTTCCATTTCCGATTCATTCAACATGCAACTGTGCTCCATTAAAATCGATCCGTACACGGTAATGCCTGTTACTTTCAAATGACCTTTTTCATCGGTGCCATCCCAGCGAATGGATAACAATCCTTTTTGTCCATGATACAAATAGATGCGATCATCTGTTTTTGTAAAATGCGGTGCTCCTCGTCCTTTTGCTTTCGCGATGAAATTGACGTTGCCGCCATCACCGGAAATCCACAACAAATCTTCCTGTGCTCCGGCGAAGAAAGGATCTGCAGCATCTTTGAAAGTTTGCGTAGCACCACGGAAGAAAACAATTTTATTTCCTTGATAAGACCAAGCCGGTTCAGTATACAATCCAGCTACATTTGTTAACCGAACCGGTTTAGCCTCTTTCGCTTTGAAATTGATTTTGTACAGATGACCCGCATTGTTTTCCCATGTCACCCACGCCAGTTGACTGCCATCTGGACTCCACGTTGGTTGTGCTTCGGTAAAATTGTTGGTAGTAAGTTTTTTGTATGTCGCTTTCGCGATGTCGTACAAATACAAACGGTTCAAAGCAGTGAAAGCAACTTGTTTTCCATCGGGTGAAACGACAGCATCGCGAATCTGCGTAGCGATCATGTCTTTATCATCTTTGATCGGGTATTTAAAATCAACACGTGGACCTACCAATAATTCGGTTTCCATCTGGAAAGGAATATTGATGGCATCGCCACCCGCTACCGGTATGCGGTAGAATTTTCCTCCGTAAGAGGCAACCACCTCTTTGCTGTCAGGTGTGAATGACATAGCCGGTAATACACCGAGCGGTGCGATGGATTCTTGTTCGTCATGTTGCACAGGATACGCCAACCATTTTTCGTCGCCTGTTTTTAAATCACGAAGCACCAATCCGGTTTGATCGTTGTAGCGCGTGCCATATACCAACCACTTGCCATCCGGTGAAAGTGTAGGTGTAAAGGCAGAACCATAGCGCTGCGTTTTGCGGTCGGTATCGCCCGTCTCACGATCATACACTCCCAATTGATACTGCGGAAATTGTGCGTTGTAATTCCATGCTCCGAATCGTTGCGAATACCAAACATAGCGTCCATCATTTCCAAAAGCAGGCTCCACTACTTTCAGATTATCCGGTTTGCTGATCAGTTGCGCGCCAGATCCTCCTTCTTTGTGAAACATCCACAACTTAAGATTGCGTGTTCCCCGCGAGCCGACTATGTAATTTCCATCGGGTGTCCATTCAGCGGATTGGTAGTGATCGGTGTTGCCTTTCGTTACCTGCAATGAATCTTTTTTATCCAATCCGAACCACCAGATATTTTCGCCACCCGTGCGGTCAGAGATAAACAAAAGTTTGGTGCCATCTGGGCTGAATTTCGGATGTGAGTCGAAGCTCATGCCACTGGTAAACTGAGCGGGCTTGCCCCCCGTGATAGGCATGGTGAAAATATCGCCTAAGAAATCAAATGCAATGGTTTTTCCATCCGGACTAACGTCCAGCGACATCCAGGTGCCTTCCGTTGTTTTGATGGGAATTCTGCGACCCACCTCCAACGGCAAGTCTCTCTTTTTCTTGGGTTTTTCTTTCTTGACAGAATCTGCCTTTGCTTCTTTTTTAGGCTCTTGTGCCTGCGCACAAAATGCGGAAAGTAATAGGAGCAAAAGGCATGAATAATGGTAAATTTTCTTCATAACGTGATAAGTTGTGTGGCAAGATAAACTGATTTCAGAGTAAAATGGATTGGCTAATTATGTGGTCGGTGGCGATAGGGTATAAAAGCCAATTCCACTATTTGAAAACAAAAAAGGTCAGGCGTTAACCTGACCTTTTCTATTTGAAATTTTGATCCTTTTACTTCAACACACCCAAAAATGCGGAGCCTAGGTTATCAGCAATATTTTTGCGGTATTTGGCACTCTTGCGGTATTCGTCCGTCAAAAACTCTTTCCATACACCATCCCAATCGCTTTGCTTGGACATTACAAATGCCAATTCCTCTGGCTTTCCAAATTCGATAGCTTGCTTTTTTAGCGGAAGCTTCTTGCGATTGGCATCTACAAACTCGGTGAAGTCAAGAATGGTAAACAATTTTGGATCGGTGGTCATTTTCTTGAAAATCTCCGGACCTGAAATGCCGGTCGAAATGGAGAGTTCAGGCCAATAATCACTCTTGATCTTGTTCGCATGCTTCATGTGGGTACTTCCACCAATGATTTGGGCCGAGTAGCCAGCGAAGTTTTTTTTGATTTGGGCCAGGTCGGTCAGGTTAGGTGCATCTTTGTGCGTAACCATCACTACGGGGTTTGACATAAAGGCTGGCGTGAACTTCAGTGTTTTTTTGCGCTCTTCTGTAACGGTTACGTTTGTTACACCTAGTACATTGGGATTGTCTTGAGCGGATGCCAGAAAGTTGGTAAATACCGGCTCTTTCCCCAGATACTGTATGGTAATTTTCTTACCGTATTTGGTTTGAACGAAAGCAGCAAAGTCTTCGAGTACATCTACACACAAACCAGCTGGCTTGCCGTTGACATCTTGAATGAGACCAGCTTGCTCATAATACACCACGGACAATGATCCACCGGAGGTCTTTACTTTACTCCAACTGTCGCCCTGGTATTTTTGTGCAACCAGCAGCAAATGAGCCGAAACAAACACAGTAGTTAAAATAATTCTTTTCATTGGTTTAGAGTTTGAAAAGCAATTATAATCATTCTTTACAACTTTTGCAGCCGTTCCTTAAATCGTTCGATGAACAATTTTCCGATCCACCCATTGCAGCAGCAGAATAAAAGCAAGTGCAAAAATGAACAAACCCATGTAGCGCGATAAGAATCCAAAAGCTCCAAAAGAAGGTTTAAACCCAACAAGAACGGCCCCAATGATTGAAGCCACAATCAATACGGCTACGCCTGCCACCAGCCAATAAGTTTCCCTCCGCTCGGCATGTTTTTCGTTGGCTTCTATCTTTTGAAGTATATTATCTTCAAAATGAATTGGCAATTCAAATTCAGGCTCCTGCTTCAGTGCTTCAAACACTTTTTGGTAAGCGCGTGTATCTGCATTAGTCGAAAGCGGATTGCCTTCTTCGAATTGTTTCTGTAGCGATTCTTCGTGGGATGTCATAATACTTCTTCTTTGTCAAGATACGTTTTTACTTTTTCTTTCAATAGCTGTCGAGCCCGAAACAAGTAATTTTTTACGGTGCCTTCGGGCATTCCTGTTGCAGCTTCAATTTCCTGATAGCTCATCGAATCGACATGATACATCGTGAGGACGGTTTTGTATTGGTGTGGCAATTGCCCGATCCATTCCAACACTTTTTCGTTCATCTGCCGATCGGATAAGTCTTCTTCGATGTCTTCATGTGAGATGAAAAAATTGGAAAATTCTGTTTCATCTGGAATATCGCTGAGTTTAATTTTCTTTTTACGTAGGTGATTGACCGCATGCCGATAGGCGATAGTGGCAATCCACGTGCTTAACTTGGATTGAAATGTAAACTCTCCCAATTTTTCATACACCTTCAGAAAAACGTCCTGACAAAGTTCTTCTTTGTCTTCATTCCGATCCACCAATCGGGCAATCATGTGCGCCACCAACCGCTGGTGTTGCCGGATAAGCTGCCGAAATGCTGCCCTATCACCATTCAATACCTGCGATACCAAGGCTCGATCTTCTGTCATTAGTGGGTTAGACACCTTTACAATATAGAATGTTGCAGGAAATTTCGGTGATTTAATTAGAAGTGTTTACCGACATGCAGTAGGCCTATTTTTAAAAATCTTATAAATTTTGCAACATGCCTGAAAGAGTTGGTGTCTTACGCACCAAGAAACTAAAAACACAACCATATGATTACTGCCGAAGTATTAATGCCCATTGCCATCTTAGGAAGCCTTGGAACTTCCATCTATTTCTTTACTAAAGTGATGACTGATTACATCCTCAAAAAGAAAATGATCGATAAAGGATTTGTCAACGAAGACACGCAAGCTATTTTTAAGCAACACTCCATCACTGATAACAAATACGGCTCTTTGAAATGGGGATTGATCACCTTCTTCGGTGGTATTTCACTCATCATCATGGAGTATGTACCAGTCAGCCCTGAGTCTCCACTGCCTTATGGATTGTTTGCTGTATCCGTATCCCTTGGCTTTTTGATCTACTACTTCCTTGTGAAGCGCGAAGCAAAATAATTACGGGCAGCACTTCCTTGCTGCCCTCACTTTTACCACACTTTTATGTTTTTCAATTATCTAAAAACAGCTCTGCGGAGCCTGTTACGGCATCGCTTTTTCTCTGCCATCAATATTTTTGGTTTGTCGGTGGCAATGGCTCTTTCCATGGTAATCATTATGCTGGTAGCCGACCAGATGATGTACGACCGATACAACACCAAACGAGATCGCATTTATCGGATCAATTCCATTCCAATCGGAAACAAAGGTGAAAGCTTTTCAGAAACAGGCACCACTACGCTGCCTCTCAAGCAAGATTTATCGGAGAATTTCACTGGAGTAGAAAAATCGGTGCGCATTATGCGTGGGTTTGGAAACATGTGGATGGAAATCGAACAGAATGTGAACATTCCGGTGGCCGGTTATTTTGCTGATCCGGAAATTCTTGATGTGTTTGAATACGAATTAGAGCTAGGCAATCCGGCTACTGCATTGGTTGAGCCATACTCGGTAGTGCTCACCAAAAAGGCAGCGAAAAAATTATTTCGTCAGGAAAACCCGTTGGGTGAAACATTTAAAGTTGGAACAGAAGGACCTTACAAGGTTACCGGCATTCTAAAAGAGACGACTAACAAATCGCACATTGTATTTGATGCGCTTGCCAGCCTAAGCACCGTAAAAAGTTTAGAGTCGCAAAACAAACGCGGAAAAGATTTGGACGATTGGTACAATTACACAGCGGGTTGGATTTATGTGTTGTTGGAAAAAGGCAAAACTCAAGAAGATATTGAACCTCAGTTAAAAGCGGTCGAGCAAAAACATTTTGCTGTACTTACAAATCCCGATACCCAACAAAAAATAAATTACCATCTACAAGCTCTGACAGAAATTACACCGGGAGCGTTTATTAACAATCCGATTGGTCCGTTTTTGCCTTGGGTATTTGTCTACTTTTTTGTGGGGCTTGCTGGTATCGTAATGTTGACTTCGTGCTTTAATTTCACCAATCTTTCCATAGCACGGTCACTCACGCGCGCGCGCGAAATTGGTGTGCGCAAAGTAACCGGGGCTATGCGCTGGCAAATTTTTACCCAATTCATTTCTGAATCGGTGTTAGTAGCATTGATTGCATTGGTAGTTGCTGTGCTTCTGCTCATCGCCCTTCGTCCATTGATGCTTGAGTTGAGTTTTGCGCGTTTGATGCAATGGGATTTGGAAGCAAATTACTTTGTGTATGTCGTGTTTGTTGTTTTCGCAATCGTGGTGGGAATATTGGCCGGTGTATTTCCAGCTATCGTGCTGAGCGGATTTCAGCCGGTAAAAGTTTTGAAAGGCGTGAAATCGATGAAGCTGTTTTCGAACATTGGCCTCCGAAAATCGCTACTGGTTACTCAATTTACATTTTCTCTGGTGTTCATTTTGTCGGTGATCGTAGTGTATAATCAACTGCAACTATTCTTGCGAGCCGATCATGGTTTTAATATGGACAAAAAAATGGTGGTGGCTCTCAGCAACACATCACCCGATGTATTAAAAACAGAATTACTCAAACATGCCAACATTGAAAATGCTACGGCTGTATCGCATGTGTTAGCCGCAGGCTCCAGCTATGGCGAAGGATACAAACGTTCTTTAGAAGATAAAGACTGGGTAAGTGTGTACTACTATTCTACTGATGAAGACTACTTGAAAAATCTTGAGATTCCTCTCATAGCCGGTCGTTACTTTAAGGAAAGCGATGGCGACTCAAAGAACAACTTAATTGTGTTGAATGAAAAAGCGGTGGAAGCATTTCACTTCGCATCACCGCTCGAAGCCATCGGGCAGGAGATTATTCTCAAGCAAGATTCATCGCGTAAGCAAATTATTGGCGTGGTCAAAAATTACAACCATCAAATGCTGGTAGAAAAATTGGAACCACTAGCGCTGATTGCAAACCCTAAAGAATACAATCTATTACAAGTGCAATACACAGGCAGTTTCGAAGATGCCGGAAAAAGCGTTGAGGAAGCTTGGGCGAAAGTCAACCCGACTCTAAAAGTCGATTACAAAGATTTCTATGCTGAAGTTCATAAAATCTACGACATCTTCTTTGGCGATCTGGTGAGTATTCTCGGTTTGATTTCATTTCTCGCCATTCTCATCTCGTGCCTAGGTTTGTTAGGAATGGCCACGTATACAACTGAAACACGCATCAAAGAAATCTCCATTCGCAAAGTGCTGGGCAGCAGCAATGGTTCTTTGGTGTATCTGCTATCGAAAGGATTTGTGAGCATTTTACTAATTGCTATCGTGCTAGCGGTGCCAGCTGCTTACTTTATCAACAACTTGTGGCTGGAACAATTAGCTTATCACGTTTCCGTAGATGCGCCCACCATTTTGATTGGCGTGATCGCGCTACTCGTTTTCAGCATCATTACCATTGGTTCACAAACCTGGCGTGCGGTGTATGTCAATCCTGTTGATAATTTAAAAGGTGAATAAAAAAATAAAAGAAGAATAGGCGTCAGACGGCTTTATGGCTCTCCACAAACAGCCGTCGGACGCCTAAACTTGTTTAGCTTATCACGTTTCCGTCGATGCGACTACTATTTTGATGGGCGTAATCGCGCTACTCGTTTTCAGCATCATCACCATCGGGTCGCAAACCTGGCGTGCGGTATATGTCAATCCGGTTGATAATTTAAAAGGTGAATAAAAAATAAAGTAGAATAGGCGTCAGACGGCTTTATGGCTTACACAAACAGCCGTCGGACGCCTAAAATCCGGTCGATAAAAGAGGAGCGCTAATCTGCCCCTCTCTTTTTCTTGGTCTATTTTATGACAACCCGTATTCCCTCGGAATGGCTTGCGAACTCTGGCGCATACATACATTGAATGTTTGTCACTCCATTCGAAAAATCTCCTTTTTGCGACACGCGCAAGTCATATTCAAACACATAGGTTCCTTTACCTAAATAACCGATAAAGAAATTGGTTGCCAGATCGCGGGTGCTTTCGTAATACGATAACCCATCCTGATACTTGTAGGTGGAGATCGTATTCACCGGCTCGAAGCCAGCAGCACGCATATCTTTCAGGTGTACATATTCCATGTCGCGGTCAACGCGAAGTTCAATCCGCACTTTCACCAGATCGCCAATTTGCAAAGGTGATTGTTGGGTGATCGGTGTGATCACCGGGCCGCGATCGGTATTGGTTTGCTTGAAGAGTTGCTTATTCAATTTCAATGGTGTTTCTGCTGGAGTAATTTTGTCAAGCTGTTCAAAATATTGCCAGTAGGCCGCACCCCAAGCTACACCATCATCGGTTTTCGAAATGGTAATCTTGCCCATATCGGATTTGATCTCGCCCGCTTGCCACGCGGTTTTGAAATAACCGGTACCGGCTTCCACTTTGGTGTCTTCGCGCTTAGTTGGATCAATAATTTCGCTCCCAACTTTGATATCTACCAACTTGGTACTCTCTAAAGCATCAGCTCCTCTTCGCAAAAGGGCATAACACGCCTCGGTGGTTGCTTTGGTGGTTTTCCAATCTTGTGTTTGTTTTTGCTTGAGCAACCATACTTTCAACTCTTCGACAGCTTTTACATCTTTCGCTACTTCATCGTACACTTCGATCATCAACGCCTGTGTTTCAATGGGCGCCTGGTACCAATAGTAGCCTCGATCGCTCTTCCAATACATACCCATTTCTTCAGAGCGCAAGGCGCGTTCATTAAACGACTTGATCATGGCGGCTGGTGTTGTTTTGTCATCATTGCGATGCAGCGCCAGAGCCAGCATTCCTTGCATGTACAAATTTTCTTTCAACCAATATTTTTTCGCTTGACCTAGGTAATAGTTAAATGCTTCCTTCGTGTCATCGGGGATAGTTACATCCTTGAAATAACTGCGCATGTACAGATACTGAATTTGTGTGTACCCCAAGTTATCATCTTCAAATTTTGCCAGTCCTTTTTTGACAAGTGCTTTCAATCTGTCGTAATCATCTTGCAATTCACGATCCAAATAACGAAGTGCATTATTTACCATGTTCCATGTGCTCGTGTCTTGACGAACGGCGCGAACACCCAACGCATCCAAATGGCCCATTCCACTGATGATGTGTTGCGTCATGTAGCGATCTTCCGGAAATCCGGGAAACCAACTAAAGCCTCCGCTGGTATTTTGTGCTTTCGCGATTTTATCGAGTGCTCGCTCTTGTTCGCTGGCCATTCTATTCAAATCAAAAAGCAATGCTACGCTTCGCTTGCGTTGCGACTCGTCTTTGGTTTGCAACACCCACGGTGTTTCTTCCAACAATGATGATTTCAATTCCTGATTTTTTTCCAGATTCGATAACAACGCATCAGGTTGAATATTCTTCCACGTGTCAAACACTTGCTTGATGCGCGGATTCGAATTGGCTACGTGCGATGCAATGCTATTCGCATAAAACTTACTGAACGTTTGCTCTACGCAATCATACGGATACTCCATCAAATAAGGCAAAGCCTGAATGGCATACCATGCGGGATTTGAAGTGAACTCCAATGTGAATCGATGATGACGCAGCGTGTTGGATTTGTTGTTGACAAACTTCTCGAACCTAAATTCTTTGGTTTGCTTACCGCGAATGGGCAAGGGCATTGTTTCAGTTACCAACATGCGGTTGGTTACTACCGGAATCGTCATCTCTTCACCGTCTGAAAAATTGCCCGCTTTGGCTACCACGCGATAGGTAATGGCTTGCACACCTTCCGGAATTTCAATGCTCCACTCCAGGTTGGTGCTTTGGCGAGGCTTCAGAGCAAAATCTTTTGTCTTACCGGTGTTCTTCATCTGCGCATCTATCGGCTTCATGGTAAGCGCATCAAAGAATTCCAGTTGTGCTTGGCCGGATAAATCATTGTCCACCAAACTGCTCACCTTCACCGAAAAAATCATTTTGTCATTCTCGCGGAAGAAGCGCGGTTGATTGGGCACTACCATCAATTCCTTTTGTGTGACCAAATGATTGATGATCGATCCGGATTTTAAATCGGTGGTATGCGCGAAGCCCAGCATCTTCCAGCGCGTCAATGCTTCCGGAATGGTGAAGTTGATAATAATTTCTCCGTGTTCGCTGGTTTGCAGGTGCGGATAGAAGAAAGCTGTTTCGTTGAAATTGGTGCGCACTTTTACTTGGGAGAAGTCTTGTTTTGCAGGTGGTTTGGGTTGATTGGTCGGCGGCAGATTCTCTTTGATTTCTTCCGATACTGATTCTTTTACTTTTGCGGAAGGGCTATCCATCGCGATAGCAAACATCACATCTCCTTCTTCCGCGGCAGATTTTGCGATCTTCGCATCTTCACTTCTGTATCGCGGGCTTGCGGCCATCGCGCCAGCTCGAAACTTCCTGTTCCTATAGAAAGACTGATAGAAACTATACTCAAACCAATTGAAGCTATCGAAATAAACCCCACTCGGTGATCTTTCTTGATCCTCATTCCAATCTTTGCTGTACAGCTTAAGATCCTCCCGATTAAAGCCATTCAAACTATTCCAACCCAATCGAGTATTATTGGTACTGAAAAAATGTGCGTACCAATTATTACTTCTAAACTCATCCAGCGACTCATCGTAGAGAGTGGCCACCATTTCGGCTGCTACTTTTTCCGCAGTGTTTCCCTTTACTAAAATTTTCCACTGTTCTTGTTGGCCCGGCTGTAACTTATCGCGGAAGCTGGCAAAAGAAATAGTCAAAGCCTTGTTGCTGAATGGCACTGTAATGGTCTGGCTATGTGTATACAATCGGTTGTCTTTGATAAAGGCATAGTGTATACCCACATCACCCAGGTATTCTTCTTTGATCAACACTTCGAACTTTCTCTGCTCGTTGCTCAGGGAAATCCACTCCTTCGATACTAATTGGCCATCGAGCTCTAATTCGTAAAGCACATTTACTTTCTTATCGGCAGTGCCAATGACAAAACTTGCTTTGTCACCCGGCTCGCCTTCCATTTTTAGCGGCTGAAAATAATTTACTTGCGGAGTAGCTATCGTTTTGTCAGAAGGCGCTGCTACTGTAAAATATGTTACCTCTTTCACTTCTTGCCCCGAGGCATCCAGCGCTTTGATCTCCAACACATACTCTCCCGATTTCCACTTATCAAGATTGGCAAGCTTAAAATTTTTATTCTCAGCTGTATTAAAATTCAAATTGAAAACTTCTGCGGCTCGTTCCCACTTTAGTTTGTTGCTTTCATCGTCAAACAAATCCATTGGAAAAAGTTGATAGTATTGCTCGCGTGTATAAAGTGTGCGGTCGGGTTGTTCCCATAGGCGATTACGAAATACTTTTGTCGGAGATTTTAGTTCAAAAATTTGTATACTCCCCTTCGCTGGTTCAAATTGCCCGGCAAGATTAGTAGTTGATACGGGGAACTCTTTCTTCGGGTCGAGTTGGTCTTTATTGATATCGCCGATGTAAACACCTACTTGCAACGATTTATACCCCACCGAAATAGCGGTGCTGTTGCTATGTGTTTCGCCATTGATGTCAGTAACATCTGCATAAATGGTGTAATCAAAAATCGGATCAGATGCCTTGTCTACGCTTCGATCGGGAAGTGCCGTAAAGTTTACTTTGAATTTGCCATCTGCATCTGTTTTTGTAATCCCATTCGCAATTTCCATTTCAGGCGAACTCGGATAATAACCCCATCGGCACCACCACCAATAAGGATAGCGCGCCACGCGCACCACCCGATAACTTACCGAAGCGCCATCAATGTTTGCACCTGAATACGCTCGGGCAAATCCTTCCGACTCAATATCCTGATCCAAACGATAGGAGCCCTTCATCAACTCAAATGCCACTTCAAATTTGGGGCGCTTGTATTCCTCAACTGAAAAATAAACACTTCCCGTCCCTGCGGTATCCTGCAAACTCATTTCTCCAGTAAGTCCGGAAGCGGGTGCCACAAACGTGCCGCTAAACGTTCCAAACTCGTTTGTCGTCACCTCCACCTTACCACGCTCTTGTTGATTGACATCGTAAAGCACAATGGTGTGAATTGATTTCTGACCAAGCTCTGATGTTTTGTTGTTTGTATTCACAACCAATCCTTTAAAATAAATGGTTTGCCCCGGGCGATAGATGGCGCGATCCAAAAAGAAAAAGGTTCTTACAAATTTTTCGCGTTTAACTTCACGATACTGGTAGACACCACCATTGTAATAGGATCCACGATCAATGGGAGTAGTGCTGATCCGATCTGTTCGTAAACTGAAATTGAAAGAAAAGTTTCGGTTATCATCTTTTGTATGATACGGCACCCGAACATATCCTTTGGCATCGGATGTGTAGCTACCTATTTTCACAGGCTCGTACTCATTTCTGCGCGAGTTGTATTTGCTCGCAAACACTTCTGTCAATGCTCCGGCCATCGGCTCACCTGTTTTGCGATGCAATACGTACAGTTCGGTGCTGCCATCTTTTATCGAGCGATGGATGTAACTGATGTTTGAGACGGTCGTGAACGCGTAGGCTAATCCATTTTTACTTACGGCAAAATTCGGCTGGTGACTGAAGAGCACCATGTATTCGCCCACCGGGAGTGCATCGAGTTTTACTTCCAAACTATGTTGCTGATAATCCTTATCATCGGGCAATACAAACTTGCCTGACTTGATAGGGGCTTTTGGTAAAAAGTATTCCAAAAATTTTTGCTCCTGATCTTCATCGTACTTCCTCTGCCATTTCTTTCGCTGTGTCTGCACTTCTTCGCGGGTAATCTTAACAATGCGGTAGTGGAGATCGGTTATATTTTTATAGCGCACCAAACTTCGGAAGGGTTCATTGGGTAAATTATTTTCTTCGATAACAGCACTTATCGTTTTCGTAAGAATACTTTGTTGCAGGTTTTCGCAATGAATGGCTCCATCCGAGTCTTTGAATCTTTTCTTAGCTGACTCGGCTATGTCAAAAGCCTTTTTGAAATCCCACTTGTGGTTATCGGTTTGTAATGGTTTATATAATTCGGCCTCCTCATAATAAGTTTGTGCGATGAGGTAGGTTACTTGCGTAGAAATGGGAAGGAGGATATACTTCTTCTCTAATTTCTCCAGTGCCTTTCGATACAATTCTTTTTTGTTAGGGAGAACATGATTCGCGTATACAAATGAGATTCTTTGAATTTCCAAATCTACTAGTGGCTCCGTGTCTTGATCGGCCAAATGGAAAGCGGTTAATTCCTGAAGTAACTGCAACGCATAAAACTTGAATGAATATGTATCCTTCGTGGAAATTAGTTGCTTCGAAAATTCAGTTGCCTCCGAAAAATAGTCTTCCTTATCTAAAACAAAAGCATAAGCCGGTTGCGTGATGGCCGCTTCTTCGCCTGAAGCAAAGCTCAAAGCCCGTTGTGCCAAAAAATCGAAGAGCGTTGCCCGGTAACTTCTGCCTTTAGCATTTCCGGCGTGAAGCACATCTTCATATAGCGCAATGGGAGTGGCTTTGCTTTTATCCGATTCGCTCAACGAAAGTTGGTACTGGTGAAAGGTCTCCTCAATAATTTTATTCAGGCTCCACGTTTCAATATCGTCTTGCTTGATATTCGCTACTTCACTTCGTTCATTAAATCGGTAGCGGTTGTTTTGGTAATATTGCCAATACATTTCGGCCAACATGGAGTGCAACAAAGGCTTGGTGGGAAAAGATGCCGAGTTCGCTTCTTCGCGAAGCTTAATCAGATTTTTTACAAAGGCATTTTCTTCTTTATAGTCGGTAAACTTAAGTTGGTGAACCACCGCTTTTACCAATTGCGGTGCGTTCTGTTCTTTTTTTGCTTGCTCATAAATCGCATTCACTGTCCTTAATGCCGATTCGGGCAAACCTTTGCTTTCAAAATCGGAGACCTCCTTCCAGGACTGTTCATAATTGTAGGGCATTGCTGTGGGTTTTGTTTGTGCAAAATTCAATTGCGCGAGGAAAACGAATAGAGTAACGAGAAGATGATTTTTCATAAATCGGTTAGTTTACCTCTTTGTTAATTTTAAATCGTGTCAATAGTCACAGATATAAGATGCAAAAACGATGCAATTCCATAATACACATCTCATTTTTATAAATTAATATTGAATGTAAAAAAATACCCATGGTCTGTGTCCTCACAGACCATCATACATAATTTCATCACACATAATTCCACTAAACACATTTCTCTCCTCTTCTAAACCTTTATTTTGCTCTTAATTTCGATCTTATAATGCTCGTGGTCTGTTCACACGGACCACTGCCATTCTTTAGTTTCAATTTTAATTTCGGTCTGTGAGGACACAGACCGAGGATAGAGTAAAATAATATTGAATGTAAAAAAATACCCCGACAATGCCGGGGTATTTGGTGAAAGGATAGTCAGCGCTTGCCTATTTGAAGTGTTTCAACTTCACCACCTCTTCGGGTTTCAAAAAACGCCATTGGCCACGGCCCAAATCTTTTTTATCTAAACCGGCATACACTACGCGATCTAATTTTTCTACTACATAGCCAAGCGATTCAAAAATTCTGCGGACAATGCGATTCCAGCCAATATGTAATTCAATGCCCACAGTGGTCTCGTCTACCATTGCCAGATCATCTACTATTGCTCTTCCCTCCTCCAAATAAACGCCTTCCTGTATTTTTACAAAATCTGCTTTTGTAATGGGCTTGTCGAGCGTTGCCTTATAAATTTTCTTTGCCTTGTACGATGGATGTGTGAGCTTATCAGCCAGGTCACCGTCATTCGTAAGCAACAGTAGACCTGTGGTATTTCTGTCCAATCTTCCTACCGGATAAATTCTTTCTTTCCCAGCGTTCGCCACCAAATTCATTACTGTGTTTCGCTCTTGCGGATCGTCCGTGGTGGTGATAAATCCTTTTGGCTTATTCAATAAAATGTAAACCGGTTTCTCCGCTTTCAATCGCTTGCCTTCGTAGCGTACATCATCCGTCATTTTCACTTTGTGTCCCATCTCAGTGATGGTCACTCCATTCACCGTTACCAATCCCATCTTGATGTATTCGTCTGCTTCCCGGCGACTACCCACACCGCTGTTGGCCATGAATTTATTCAGGCGAATGGTAGCACCTTCTTCCACTACTCTCTCTTTGTAATCAGGTCGCTCCGGTGCCGGGCCGGAGGCAAGCTTCGAATCGGCAAATGACTTTTTTTCCTCTGGCTTAGCTCCTTTTTTTACAACATCGGCACGAGAGAATTTTTTCGGGCGTTCTTCGCTTTCATCAAACGGGCGGCTGCTTCTGCGTGCGGGCTTTGTATCGTCACCATCACGTGAGTCGCTAAAGCTTTTGCGAAATGGTTTTTCGTCATCTCTCTTAGCAAAAGGCTTTGAGAATGAACGAGGTTTATCACTATCAAACGAGCGGGTATCTCTGCGCGGTCTTTTGTCATCGCCTTCTTTTGAAAAGCGCGGTTTATCAGAAGAGAATCTTTCTTTGCGTTCACCAAATGGTTTGTCGGCACCAAAAGGTCGAGCATCTCTGCGAGGTCTTTTATCATCTCCTTCTTTTGAAAATCTCGGCTTGTCGGAAGAGAATCTCTCCTTGCGTTCGCCAAATGGTTTGTCACTTCTCTTTTCAAAAGGACCTTTGGCAAATCGTTTGGGGCGATCGGAGTCGCTGTTGAATGATCGCTTTTCACCGAAAGGTTTTGAGCTAGGTCTCGAATAAGGGCGATCACTGCCTTCGCCTCTTTTCTCAAATGGCTTCGAATAGCGCTTCGGTCTTTCCGAAGATGAGTCATCTCTGCGACCGTATGATTTTCTTTCACCGTCGGCACCGCCAAAGCGTGAAGGTCTGCCCTCACCACGTGGGCGATCGTCTCGCTTCGAGGAAAATGATTTTTTCGGACGCTCCGAGTCAAATCGCTTTTCATCTTTCTTGCGACTGCGAAAGGATTTTTCAGCATCGGTTTGTTTTCCAAACGAACTGCTTTTGCCGGTAGATCTAGGTCGGGCCATAGGTAGGTTGATTCAAAAGTTAAAATAAAATCAGCCTGATATAATGCGGCTGAATGGGCAAGTTACGGAAGTGTAAGGTCATTGGCTAATGGGCGTACCATCCGCCAAGATTGGGAATTAGTTCTCCGGAGTTTCGCCAATGGTGTTTACCTCGTTGGTGAAATCTTTCGGTGTGGGAAGTTCATTGATATCGTTGATACCAAAGTACTCCATAAATTTCACGCTGGTGCCATATAAAATTGGGCGGCCGATGGTTTCTGCTTTTCCCTGAATTTCAATAAGGCCCTTATCCAACAATTTCTGAATGGCATAATCGCAGTTAACACCACGAATATTTTCTACTTCAGTTTTAGAGATCGGTTGTTTATACGCAATGATGGAAAGCGTTTCCATGGCAGATGTAGACAATCTTTTTTTGGATTGCTGCTTCAGCATGATGCCGATGCTGGCTTGGTACGCAGGTTTTGTCAAAAACTGATAGCCGCCGGCTGCTTTATAAAGCTGAAACGAAAAATCATCGCTTTTGAATTTATCTTCCAGTTTTGCAATAGCACCTTCAATATCTGCTTCTGGCACATCCGCATTAAACATTTCTGATAGGCATGCCTTCAGATCTGCAATTTTAGTTGCTGTTGGCGAGCAAAAAATTAATGCCTCGATGTGATTTTGTAGAAAGTCCAAAGTGATCGATTTTTAAAATAAGCTGTAAATTTCTGTTTGCTCTTGACTGCTCTATCCGCTTGAAACTGGATGAGCAAGCCATGAACTTAGTCCTGTTTCATCATTTTTGCTTCGATGGACTGTGTAGTGTGTGGCACGGCAATCAAGCGCTCTTTCGAAATCAACTTGCCAGTAACGGAACAGATACCATAGGTTCTGTTTTTGATACGAATCAAGGCATTCTCCAAATTGGTGATGTATTTCAATTGACGTGCTGCCAACTGGCTCAGGTTTTCCTTCTCCGCAGTTTCGGCTCCATCTTCTAACACTTTGGTGTTGCCACCGGAAGTGCTGTCGGTACCAGCATCGTTGGTGCGGGTTAAGGTGTCTTTCAAAATCTTGAATTCTTCTTTGGCCTTGTTCAACTTAGCGTTGATCATGGTTTCAAATTCTTTTAGCTCCTCATCACTGTAGCGAGTTTTGTCTTCGTTAGTGTTCGGGTTCTTAGCTTGAGGATGGGCGATGGGTCGTTGATTAATGATAGGAAAGATGTTTAATTGTGAAGGTGATAATTTTAAGGGTGCCGCTGCGGGCTTATGTGCTCTTACTTCTTCGTTACCTGATTTTTTTTCCGCTTCTTGATTTTTTACTACAGGTTCTTTTTTGGGTGACTCCTTTTTGGGTTTAGGTGCTTCTTTTTTAGGGGCTACTTTTGCCTCTACTTTTTTAGCCGCCTTTTTGGCTGGAGCTGCTTTTTTAGCGGGAGCCGCTTTCTTGGCAGGCGCCTTTGCTTTGGCTTTAGGCGTTGCTTTCGCCTTTGGGGCCGGCTTCGCTTTCGGAGCGGTCTTTTTAGCAGGCTTTGCTGCTTTTTTCTTTGTTGTCTTCGCCATAAGAAAGTCCTTTCAGGGTGTTAAAAAAAAGAATGCGCAAAAATACGGGGTCAGGTGTGAAACAAAAAATGTATTGAGATTAATTCCCCGAACAAAAATTATTGCCCGTCGGCCAAAATTACACGCTCGCGAAAGGTTTTTACTGTGCCTTCTGTATCAAAAACCTGCATCCATACCACATAATAGCCCAAACGGGCCTTATTGCCATTGTCCTGATCGCCATCCCACCGAAAAAAACCTTCATAGCCAAGTGTTTCATTGTTGGCCAGTTCTTTCACTTGCCTGCCTTGGTAATCTAAAATGCGTACCGTAGCAGCAAAGCCCGGCTGCGAAAAGCGGTAGCTTATCTTTGAAAAGTCCTGCCCCGGTCGGCTGGGTGAAAAGATCACAGGCTCCACCTGAATCGCATCAGCGGAAATAGGCAAATCGGGGCGGGTATTTGAATTTAGATAACCGGGTGTGGCAAAACCGGCCACCGATTCTGCCGACCGCCAGTTGGATGACTCCAGCGAACTTTGTCCGGAAGAAATACGCTCGAGCGACACCCCATCTACTTCTTTGAGCAACGCATTATGCCACGCAGCATCGTATCCAGTCGCATCCAGCACTCGGCCACTGTCTGATATCAGCGCCACCGTTCCTTGATCATCATTCAATGGCGGTAAAGTCATTTGGAAAAAATAGTGCTGAATGCCTTTCGGGTAATGCGTTTTTAATATACTGGTGTCAGGTGTGAAGGCCATGAAAGAACGTGGAGCAAGCAATAAATCGGTGGCAATCGTTTTTGCATTTTGAGGAATAGCTATCACATAATTGGCAATCGAAAAATTTTTGAGGTTGATGTACTTTGTCGAGCGATTGTAGACTTCGACAAAATCACCTCCTCCAGTGCGTGGGTTAAACAAAATCTCATTGATCACTACATCTAAGCTGTCCGCAACTTCCGGCAAGGCAAAGGCTTTCTTTGAAAATTGAGATTGAATGAAATTGCCTGCACAATCGCGCAGTTGTTTTACTTGCATTGTGTAAAGGGTACCCACAGTCAATGGCTGCGCCAATTCTACCCGAATAGCAGTCATCTCTGTGTTGCCAATTCCAGATTTTGAAATGGAAATGGGTGGGTCTGATTCGAATTCCAGATTGCCCAATGGCTTCTCCAATTTTTCATCGAAGCTAAGTTGTAAGACGGTGGGCGCAGCCAGTACAGAAACAAGTCGCGGACCGGTGAGATCCGGATTATTGGCCATAATGGAGTTTTGCTTTCCAGGTGTTCCGCCCTTAGCATCTTCAGAGGCGGCCCAATTGGTGGCCTCACCACACGTGTTCTCTGAATCAATTAACTCCAGCGACCAGCCTCCACTCTGCTTGTCTTCGTCGCGGTACCAAAATGCCTGATACCTTACGGAATCAATCAACACAGCATTCGATAAAGTCAATACATCACCATCGTTGTTGAGCGTCGGAAAATTGGAAAGGCCGATCGTTTTGCCAAAGGCCGAAAACTTATTCACGGTCGAAGAAGCTGTAACGATCCAATATTCATTCGGTAAAATGATTTGCGTGGGAAATGTTGCTGTTGAACTTCCGTCCGAAAGTTTCCATCCTGCCAGATCAATCGGATTGGCACTGCGGTTATAAATTTCTATGTACTCTGCATCTGGCAATCCGATTTGCGGGCTGGGGTCGGCAAAGATTTCGGTGATGCGGATGTCTTTGGGTTGCGTTGGTGTGGTCTGAAAATAAAGGAAAGACTGCATTTGACTCGTCAGTACATTTCCCAACAAATCTTTTACGCCCTCTACGGATAACTGGCTCGGAATGCCATTCGGAAAATTTTTCGCAAATGTTAATTGTACTGATTTTTGATCGGGTTGCAACTGTGCTCGAATGGGTTGCCCTACATTTTGATTGACCGTGTAGTTGGCAGGTGCTTCCGCAGAAGAAATTTCCAATGCCTCGTCAAAAATCAGATCAAGTTGTGTAGATGAATTTGCATTCACACTCAATAGTTTGGGAGGTGTTGCATCGACTTGCAAAGGTCCAACCACAAAATCGTCAAAAAAATGTTTGTTGAAAAACCCAGCTGTCGACTGGGCGATGTGGATTCCAAAAAAAGCGCTGGTGGTAAATGTATTGTCTTGCACAGGTGTGCCCTCTGTGACAAACGCATTACCATTTCCTGTTGCATCGCGCTCCAGTTTCCATAGATTGGTTGCATCGCGCGTTACTCTGATTTTTAATTTTGTGTTCGAAGTGTTCGTCACTCCATCTAGCCCGTTAATCAACAAGCTCGTCGCACCGCTTGTGCTTTTGTAAAGACTCACATCATCGGTCGTGCCACCAATCCGCACAAAATAGCCATCAGCAGAAGTGAGCGAAGCGTTGGAAGAAATGAGATACACATCCACATAATTCAGACCCGACGTATTGAATTGCAGATTTACATAAAACTCCCACTGTGCTTGGAGTGCCAATGTGGATGGAGTGCCCATGAAAAAAGTAGAATTAGCTGTTGACGAATTCGATCGCAACTGACTTCCTGCTACCAACCAGTTGGTAGGCTGATCGGGTGTCCACACCGGATTGTTCGTGAAATCACCATCGGAAAAATCGTCTGCGAACTGTGCCTTACAAACGAATGCGGAAAAAAGTATAATACCAAACGTGATAATGCGCCTCATGATCTTATAAAAATAGTATTTTTGTTAATTCAAATTTTTAAACGTAAACAAAAAATGAAAATCGCAGTTGTTGGGGCCACCGGATTAGTGGGCCAGGAGATCTTGAAAGTGCTCGAAGAGCGCCATGTCGAATTTGATGAGTTGTATTTGGTGGCTTCCGCCAAATCGGTAGGACAAAAGATAAAGTTTAAGGGTAAGGAATATACAATCATCGGGATGGAAGCAGCCGTAGAATTAGTGGCGGATATTGCTATTTTCTCCGCGGGAGGAAATACGTCACTCGAATGGGCGCCTAAGTTTGCCGAGAAAGGAACCATCGTTATCGATAACTCATCGGCCTGGCGGATGGATCCAACCAAAAAATTGGTGGTGCCGGAAATCAACGGCAACGCATTGCAACCCGAAGACAAAATCATTGCCAACCCCAATTGCTCTACGATTCAGATGGTGATGGCACTGGCACCACTCCACGCGAAATACAAAATCAAACGCATTGTTGTTTCTACCTATCAGTCGGTAACCGGCACAGGCAAAGACGCAGTGCAGCAAATGATGGAAGAGCGGCAGGGAATTACCAACGGCATGAAGGTATATCCGCACAAAATTGATATGAATGCGCTTCCGCACATTGATTCTTTTCTGGATAACGGCTACACCAAAGAGGAAATGAAGATGGTGAATGAGACACGTAAAATTTTAAACGACTCCACCATTGGCGTCACCAGCACAACGGTACGAATCCCTACTATCGGTGGACACTCTGAGGCAGTAAACGTAGAGTTTTACAATGACTACGACTTGAAAGAAGTTCGAACGCTGTTAGAAGCAACTCCGGGTGTGATTGTAGAAGACGATGTTAAGAATAATGTATACCCCATGCCGATTAACTCACACGGAAAAGACGAAGTGTTTGTAGGTCGCTTGCGAAGAGACGAGTCGCAGCCCAATACGCTCAATATGTGGATTGTTTCCGACAACTTACGCAAAGGTGCTGCCACCAACGCGGTTCAAATTGCCGAGTTTTTAATGGAGAAAAGTCTGGTTTACTAAGTCTAAAGCTACCTATTGTAATAAACGCCTTGCCACTAGCAGGGCGTTTTTGTTTTTATATTTTGAGTTGTGTTCGATTCCAACTAATCATTCCTTACGCGTGTCAAAGTGTACACGTCCTTAACTTTTCGTTGATTATCATTATATTGCTTTATGAAACACGCCTTTATCCTTTTCGCTGCAGCGCTCTTGATCGCATCGTGTAAAAAAGACGAATCCATCTTGAGTGAAACCTATTTGGATTTGCCTGCTCAACCTGCCAACTATAACATGGGCATTAGCAACGATATTCCCGAATTAGGCAGAGTGTTATTTTACGACAAGTCTCTTTCGCTCAATAGCTCTGTTTCGTGCGGCTCGTGCCACAAACAAGTATTTGGCTTTGCCGATAATGTAGCGTTTAGCCGTGGGTTCGATAATCAGCTCACACTCCGTAACTCCATGCCCATCCAAAATATTGGTAGTAGTTTTTTTGGACCTAATGGTGATATTAAAGGGGGAAACGTTTTTTTTCCGGAATTTCAGCAAGAGTTATTTTGGGATGGCCGTGAAAACAATCTCAATCAAATGGTCTTGAAACCCATCATCAACCATGTAGAAATGGGAATCACCGATTTGAATGAGTTAGCCGAAAAACTCAAAGCCATTCCCTACTACACACCTCTTTTTAAAAAAGCATATAGTTCCGAAGAAATTACTCCGTTGAAAATATCGGATGCCATCAGCTCATTCGTACGCAGCATCACAACCAACAACACCAAGTTGGATAAAGCGCGAAGTGGGGCGGCTACTTTAAGTACCCTCGAGCTCAAAGGCAAATCACTTTTTTTTGAAAAGTACGATTGCAATTCGTGCCACCAAGTAGAGATACCAAACGGCTATGCATTGTTTGGAGGTGGCTTTGCCAACATCGGCTTGAATGACGACTATGCCGACAATGGATTATCGAAGACCACCGGGTTCAGTGGCGATGCCGGCAAATTCAAAATACCTTCTTTACGCAATGTGGCACTCACTGCACCCTACATGCACGACGGACGATTTGCCACCCTTGATGAGGTAATGGAGCATTATAGCGAAGAAATTGCGACCCACCCGAATTTAGATTTTCGCCTGCGCGATACCAAGGGTCAGGCGCGTATCATGAACATTACCGAATCAGAAAAACAAGCTATCATTGCTTTTCTCAACACACTCACGGATTTTGAGGCGATTACCGATCCTAAATTTTCCAATCCCTTCAAATCACGTTAATGTCCAGTAACGCAACATGACTATCCGAATTCGATTCACCTTACTTCTTTCTCTTGCATTTTGTGCGTGTTTTTCACAATCCGAAATATCCGGTGACTCCCCAACTGCAGAAGAAAGTAAAAGAGTAAGAACGGCTACCACCTATCTGGGTGTGCAAGCCAATCAATTGATCCGGCAAATCTTAAATTTCAGCAACTCCAATTCTGTTATCGACAATCCGTATCTATTCACGTATTCGGTTAACTCAAAAAAAACGGGCGTTGGCTTTAGTTCCGGCCTAGGATTTTCGGTGAGCAAAACTTTAGACGGCGATCCATCCAGTCGCAGAGAAACGAGCATCAACAATCTCTCGATACGCGTGGGCGTGGAAAAGAAATCCTACATAGCCAAACGATGGTTGATAAGCTGGGGGGTGGACCTAATCCATGATAACTTTAAAAATGAAACCACCAATACACAGATTTTTGACCTCACCAATCCCTCCAACAAATCTGTCTTTACTACCAATACGACCACTAGTACCTGGGGAATTGGTCCACGTTTCACATTGAACTTCAAAGTCAGCAACCGGATCATGCTTGGTACAGAGGCCAATTACTATTATCGATCTGGCACCACTGCGCTGAAGGCCAATTCCAACAATCTGGGCAACATCAGCAACAGCGAAAACAGCAACGATTTCACCCGATTTCAGTTTACGGTTCCGGCCGTTATCTATCTGATCGTTACTTTTTGATTCCGTAGGGGCACTACCAAAAAAGAAATTGGCTTCAACCGCTTTTTGGTTTTACCTTCGTGCAAACAAAACTCAATTAAACGAAATGGAAAGTTTCAAAAAATTTATTCCCTGGATCATTCTGGGGGTATTAGTGCTTTGGGGCATCAGTAAATACAACGGCATTGCCGGCAAAGATCAGGCGGTGAAAAAAACCTGGGGTGACGTAGAATCCGATTATCAAAGAAGATCCGACCTAATTCCAAACTTGGTTAGCACAGTAAAAGGATACGCAGATTTTGAGCAAAAAACACTTACTGATGTAATTCAAGCAAGGGCAAGTGCGACACAAGTAAAGATTGATCCAACAAATATCACTCCTGATAAGCTACAAGAATATCAACAAGCTCAGAACGGTATTAGCTCAGCTTTGGGCAGGTTACTGGTAGTATCTGAAAACTATCCTAATCTAAAGGCAAACGAAAATTTTATAGATCTCCAAAAGCAGTTGGAAGGCACCGAAAACCGAATCTCAGTTTCCCGAAAGCGCTTCAACGAAGCAGTGCAAGATTACAACACCGCTATTGTAGGCTTCCCGGGTAATTTAGTTGCTAAGATCGGAGGCTTTTCTGAAAAAGGCTTTTTCAAAGCTGCTGAAGGTGCCGATAAGGCTCCAAAAGTAGATTTTAACTCAAAATAATGAAGAAAATCTTCTTCCTTTTGATTCTAACACTCACATGGAGTGTTGGCAACGCTCAAACCGACTCGTACTCCAAAACCCTGAAAAAGTATATAGAGGTGAGCGGTTCTATGCAATCTTTCAGTGTGGCGATCAAAAGTATCATGGGCAATTTCAAGAACATGAAAACAGGAGTGCCTGATGAGTTCTGGAAAGAAATGGAAGCAGAACTTTCCGGCACCTCAATTGATGAACTCGTTACTGTGCTTTCTCCCGTTTACAAAAAGTATCTGACGGAAGCTGATTTGAATGAAATCATCTCATTTTACAATTCACCGGCAGGTAAAAAATTGGCTGAGAGCACACCCGGCATCATGTCCGAATCGATGAAAGCAGGTCAGGTATGGGGTCAGGCCATAGCCACCCGAATAGTTGATAAATTGAAAGAAAAGGGATATTAAAGTTTTTACTTTGAAGAACTAAAAAGCCCGGTCATTCTTGATCGGGCTTTTTTTATGGCATTCGTCTGCCGAAGCGATAGGTTAATCCGATGGCCATGGAAAACGGCTCGTAGTCAAACTCTGACGCTCTTCGTAACGGGTAGCAAACGCCAAATTGTGCAGCCACAAATAATCGCTCATTGATCAGTGAGTACCCCATATAACCAGCAGGCTCAAGGTAAAAAGTGGCTCTTTTTTTGGGATCAGTGGGGTACGTAACAAAATCGACCAGTGAAAGTCGATTGATAAAACTCCATTCAATCTTCCCATCGCGTTGACCGATAGCCTGTGTGGTATAGATTTTATAATAATCGCCAACCAATAATTGATTAAAGTAGCTGGAAGTTGTGCCGAAGCCGTACCCTCCAAAAAATTCCAAATTGAAATGAGTCAACTTGGTGAAATAACCTGCACCCAACTCTCCGTATCGGTGGCGGGGAATATCCGAAGCGAGACTCATCGCTCCATTGGCTGTTACGGCAACGTGGTTGGTGAGGGCATACGCTACTTGCGCATTGACCGAACGCCATGCATACGCTGTGGCTTTAAACTCTCCTTTGTTTTCAAATAATGTGGCGTTGCGCATATTGGGTATATACACTGGCGAACAGCCTGTGAAAAACAACGCTAAACAGATTAATGACCATTTCACATTAGTCAAATTAGAAAATTTCGAACGCAAACAAAAAGCCCGATCAAATAATGACCGGGCTTTTTCAAACGTGGTGGAGATTTAGCTTACGCTCTTTTTACTTCGCGTTTCTCATAGCTTTCAATCACATCACCTACGTTGATATCATTAAAGTTTTTGATACTGATACCGCAGTCGAAACCTGAACGCACCTCGGAAGCATCGTCTTTGAAACGCTTCAAAGCGGTCATCTCGCCTGAGTAAATTACAATACCATCGCGAATCAAACGGATAGGGTTGTTTCGTTTCACATATCCATCAGTAACCATACATCCGGCAACGGTTCCCACTTTTGTGATCTTGAACACATCGCGTACTTCGGCATTACCAACAATTACTTCTTCAAACTCTTTCTCGAGCATACCTTCCATGGCCGCCTTGATCTCATTGATCGCATCGTAGATGATCGAGTACAAGCGAATTTCGATCTCTTCGTTTTCGGCCAATCTGCGGGCTGAAGCCGAAGGACGTACCTGGAAGCCCAGAATGATCGCATCGGAAGCTGAAGCCAACAATACATCGGATTCGGAAATCTGACCCACGGCCTTGTGAATAATGCTCACCGCTACTTTTGGTGTCGATAGTTTCAATAATGAATCGGACAACGCTTCGATTGAACCGTCCACGTCACCTTTGATGATCACATTCAATTGTTTGAATGAACCAATTGCCAAACGTCTGCCGATCTCATCCAGCGTAATATGTTTCTTCGTGCGGATGCTTTGTTCACGCAAAATCTGGCTTCTCTTATTGGCCACTTCACGCGCTTCGCGGTCACTTTCCATTACCTGGAATTTCTCACCAGCCTGTGGTGCGCCATCCAAACCTAATACTTGAACGGGTGTAGATGGACCTGCTTCTTTTACTTTCTTACCGGTATCGTCAAACATGGCTTTTACGCGACCATAATTCGATCCGGCTACCATTATATCTCCAACGCGCAACGTACCTGCCTGCACCATCAACGTGGTAACATATCCTCTACCTTTATCCAGCTCTGCCTCAATAATTGACCCAACGGCTGGTTTATTTGGATTTGCTTTCAGGTTCAGCAATTCTGCTTCCAGCAATACTTTTTCCAAAAGGTCTTCAATACCTACTCCGGTTTTTGCCGAAATGCCCTGGCTTTGGTATTTACCGCCCCAGTCTTCAACCAAAATATTTATTTTAGATAGTCCTTCTTTAATCTTTTCAGGGTTGGCCGAGGATTTATCAATCTTATTGATAGCAAAAACAAGAGGAACACCTGCAACTTGTGCATGGTTGATTGCCTCTTTTGTTTGGGGCATGATGTTATCATCTGCTGCAATTACGATAACAGCAATATCCGTCAACTTCGCACCGCGTGCACGCATGGCCGTAAAGGCTTCGTGACCGGGCGTATCGAGGAATGCAATCTTATTTCCGCTCTTAGTCATTACATCATACGCACCAATGTGCTGCGTAATACCTCCAGCCTCCGAAGCTGTTACTTTCGTATTACGGATATAATCGAGCAACGAGGTCTTTCCGTGGTCAACGTGACCCATGATGGTTACAATCGGTGCACGTGGTTGTAACTCTTCTTCGGAATCTTTCTCCACGATTACTTCTTCCTCATCGGCAGAAGAGAACTGCACATCGAAACCAAATTCATCAGCGATAACGGTGATTGCCTCTGCATCCAAACGTTGGTTGATGGATACGAACATGCCCAAGCCTAAGCAAGTAGAAATAACATCGTTTACCGAAACATTCATCAAAGAAGCCAAGTCGTTGGCCGAAATGAATTCGGTTACTTTCAGTGTCTTTGAAGACTCTTGTTCTTGCTGTAATCTTTCTTCTTCTGCATCAGAAACGGCCTGACGTTTTTCTTTGCGGTATTTCGCACCAGTAAATTTCTTTTGTCCACCGCTCAGTTTAGCGAGTGTGGCACGCACCTGATCTTGAATTTCTTTGTCGGTGGGCTCTGGTTTCGGAGTGCGCACAAACGGCTTTTGAGGTCCGCCTTGTTGTGGGCGCTGACCGCCATGACTGCCATGACCGCCTCCTTGTGGGCGTTGCTCATTGGCATTGGGCAAACGCTTGCGCGGACGCTTTTGCTGATTGTTCTTATTGAGATCGGATGAAGCAACTGGTTGGTTTTTCTTCTCTACCGGAAGTTCAATCTTTGAAAGCACTTTCAAACCTTGCAGTTTGTCGGCTTTGGCTTTAATTACTTCTTGTGGTTCGGGTAGTTTCTCCGGTTCGGGAGCTTTGACAGGTTCAGGCTGTTTTTCTTCTACCTTCACCACCTTCGGTGCTTCCGGCTGAGCTACTTGTACAGGTTCAACAGCAGGTTTTTCTTTTTCTTTCTCTTTTTTCTTAGGCTCTGCATCCAACTCAATTTTACCCAGCACCTTGATGCCTTCGAGCTTTGGTTTGTCAACCTCTACTTTTTCAACTTTTTCGGTTTTCGGCTCTTCTTTAGGCTTAACAATGTCCTTTGATCCCAGATTTTTGATCAGAACGCTTTCTTCCTCATCGGTTTTCTTGCGGCTGACTTCCGGTTCAACTTTTGGTGCCGCGGGTGCCTCTACCGGCTTGATACCAATAGTGAGGTGCGATGCTTCTAACTTTTCGGAGGCAGAAGAGGCAAATTCTTTTGCCAACATGGCAAACTGCTCCGCGCTGAGCTTTGCGTTGGGGTTATTCTCTACACTTACTCCTTTTTTGGCTAAAAAATCCAAAATGGTATTGTGCCCCACGTTCAGCTTACGAGATGCCTGCCCTAATCGTACTGATTTTTCTTCTGCCATGCCCAAATATCTGGTATTTTATTGATTTAAGAGAGTTTTGTTGCTAATCCGTTATTCAAATTCTTTACGTAACACGGCCAATACCGACTCTGCTGTCTCTTCTTCCAGGTCAGTTCTACGCACTATTTCTTCCTTATTCAAGTTGAGAACGCTCTTGGCTGTATCTAAACCAATGCGCTTCAATTCATCGATAACCCAGCTTTCGATTTCATCGCTGAATTCATCGAGGTCTACATCTTCTTCGGCTACTTGTGTGTCGTTTTCACGGAACACATCGATCTCCATTTCTACCAACCGGCTTGCCAACTTAATGTTCAAACCGCCTTTACCAATGGCCAGAGAAACCTGATCGGGTTTCAAAAACACGGATACTCGCTTATTGTCTTTATCGATTTTGATCGAAACAATTTTAGCCGGGCTCAACGCACGCTGGATGTACAATTCAAGGTTCTCGGTGTAGTTGATTACATCGATGTTTTCATTTTGCAATTCGCGCACTACAGCATGAATACGTGAACCTTTCATACCTACGCAAGCACCTACCGGGTCAATGCGATCGTCATACGATTCTACCGCTACTTTGGCTCTTTCGCCCGGCTCGCGCACTACTTTTTTAATGGTAATCAACCCATCAAATACTTCCGGAACTTCTTGCTCAAATAATCTTTCGAGGAAAACGGGTGACGTGCGTGAAAGAATAATTTTCGGGCTGCCATTCACCATATCTACTTTGTGAACAATTGATTTCACCGTTTCTCCCTTGCGGTAGCGGTCTTTCGGAATTTGCTCGCCACGTGGAATTGAAATTTCATTGCCTTCGGCATCAATCAACAACACTTCGCGGCTCAACACCTGATACACCTCTCCAGTAATCACCTCGCCTACGATGTCTTTGTATTTTTGATAAACAATATCTTTCTCTAAATCCTTTACTTTTTGGATGAGCGTTTGGCGAGCCGTAGTTACTGCTCTACGTCCAAAGTCTTCTAAGTGTACTTCTTCTGCCACTTCTTCGCCCACTTCAAAATCAGGTTCGATTTTGCGTGCATCGCTTAAACTGATTTTGTCGTGCTCCCAAATATCTTCTGAGTCGTCCTCCACAATCTCGCGAAAGCGCCAGATTTCCAAGTCACCCTTATCGGCATTCACGATGATGTCGAAGTTATCATCTTCGATGTATTTTTTCTTGATCATATTACGAAACACATCTTCTAAGATGCGGATCATAGTAGGTCTGTCAATGTTTTTTTGCTTGGCGAAATCGGCAAACGATTCGATCAGTGTTGATGCATCCATACGGCTTGCTAGTTAAAAGACACGGTTACAATTGTTTTTTCTATATCACTAAAAGGTATTTCCATTTTTACTAATTCCTTCTTCTTCTCGCGCGAAGGTGTTTCGATGACGATGCGCTCCTCGTTTACTTCCAGCAATCGGCCTTCGAAGTACTGCTTGCTTTTCACCTGCACTTTTAATGTTCGGCCAACATTGGCATAATATTGCCTTTTCATTTTCAGCGGCACATCCAAACCGGGCGTGCCCACTTCCAAATTATAAGCGCCCTCAATCAGGTTCAGCGTTTCAATCTCTTCCGACAACTTTCGGCTCACTTCTGCACAGCTATCGATGCTGATGCCTTTATCGCCATCCAATTGCACCACTATTTTAGTAGGCTTGTACTTCGAAATGAGTACATCTACCAAAAAATGACTGGGGTCATTCAGGTGTGCTTCGGTCAATTCCTTTATTTTTTGAGCCAATTCCATAACTATCTACAAACAAAGAGGGGACTTTTTCGGTCCCCTCTAGTTGATTTTCAAGAAAGTGATGCAAATGTAACTGATTTTTACTTTAACGCAAATAGTATGTTCTTTGAATCTTAGAAATGACTCTCATGCGCATCTGTTTTACTTTGATGGTGGTGGTGATATTAGCCACTGCGTGTACATCCAAAAAACCTCCGGTTGAAGAAAAAGTAGTAGAGCGAGCCGTTGCCGTTCCTTCTTTCCATGCCGACTCCGCTTATCAATTTGTAAAAAAGCAAGTAGCCTTTGGGCCTCGAGTTCCCAACTCGGTTGCGCATGAAAAAGCGGCGCAATATTTAATTGAGCAACTTAAAAAGAATGGTGCGGAGGTATTGGTGCAGGAATTTGATGCGGTCACCTTCGATCAACAGAAGTTGCATTTGAAAAATATCATCGTGCGTTTTTATCCGGAAAAACAAAAGCGTGTGTTGCTAGCGGCTCATTGGGATACACGTCCCTTTGCGGATAAAGACCCGGTAAAAAAAGATGCGCCTTTTGATGGCGCAAATGATGGAGCGAGTGGTGTAGCGGTATTACTAGAAATAGCTCGCACACTGCATCACGCCAAAGAAGCTCCTGCTATCGGAGTGGATATTATTTTATTCGATGGCGAAGACTGGGGCGAAAAAGAAGGCGCTACTCATAGCAATCTTCCCGAAGGACAGTCGTGGTGGTGCCTTGGCTCTCAATACTGGGCAAAGAATAAGCTTCCCAAAAACTACATGGCGCATTATGGCATTTTACTGGACATGGTAGGTTCAAACAGAGCCCAATTTTTTAGAGAAGAAGTGTCGCTGCAATATGCGCCGCAGATTGTTTCAAAAGTTTGGGATCGTGCGGCAAAAATTGGGTACAGCGATTACTTTGTGAAACAGAATGTGGACGGTATTACGGATGATCATTTGTTTGTCAATCAGTTTGGGAAAATTCCGATGATCGACATTGTGCATTACCAGATCTGAGCATTATCAGCAAAGAAACACTCGGTGCTGTTGGCAATACGTTGTTAAATGTGATCTATTACGAAGAGTAAATGTTGTTACGTTAAGCTCCTCTAACTTCCTCTCATCTGGAGAGGTTGAGGTGAGGTTTTATAGATGGATTAACGATACGATATTCGAATGGCATCTCTAAAACCTATCTTTTATCACCTCATCCCCTTCCCCTTCTCCAAAAGAGAAGGGCATGCTCAGTTTTTAGAGATGCCTTTATATGGTAAACCCGCCATCCGCCGTAAACACACTGCCGGTGCAATAAGCGGATGAATCGGAAGCTAAATACAAAGCCAATGCTGCAATTTCTTCAGGAGTGCCCACACGTTTGATTGGCAATACTTTCATCATCATCGCCATCATCTTATCGTTGCTCCACAATGCTTCACTAAATTTTGTTTTGATCAGTCCGGGACAAATGACATTCGCGCGAATGTTATCATCGCCCCATTCTTTGGCCATTACTTTCGTCAATGAAATCAACGCCGCTTTGCTCATGCTGTAGATGCCTAAGCCTGGCTCGGGCCGCAGACCACCAATGGAGCTGATGTTTACCACCGATCCGGATTTTTTTGCTTTCAATATCGGATAGATTTTTTTCGCTAATTCAAAGGGGCCTTTCACATTGACTGCGATAATTTTATCAAACGCCTCTAAACTCGTGTCCACCACCGGGCCAAACACCGGATTGGCGGCTGCATTGTTTACCAAAATATCAATGGTGCCATACTTGGCTAACGTGGCTTCCGCTAAACGATGCACATCATTCATATCGCCCATGTGACAGGCGATGGCGGTTGCTTCAAAACCTTTGCTCTTGATTTCAGCGGCCACTGCATCTACCGCTTCTTGTTTGCGGCTGCTCACCACTACTTTTGCTCCGGCAGCCGCATAATATTCCGCAATGGACTGACCAATACCTTTTGAAGCGCCCGTTACCAAGGCTACTTTTCCTTCCAATGAAAATGGGTTTTGCATAAAAATGATTTGTGCATTCAAGGTATGGATTTTTATGAATTCATAAATGTGGCCAAATGATTTATCTTGCTGTATGGTTGAATTGACAGAGGTGAGTCACGGATATGGCGGGCAAGAGGTGCTGACAAATCTCAACATCCGTTTCGAAGAAAATAAAATCACCGCCATCATTGGCAAAAGCGGGAGCGGCAAATCGACTTTGCTTCAATTGATTAACGGGTTGCTTCGTCCTACGAAAGGACAAGTGTCAGTTTTTAATCAACCTCTTAACTACGACCAAACAACATCGCTGCGGCTGCGCATGGGTTATATGGTGCAAGGCACTGGATTGTTTCCGCATCTTACCATTGCACAAAACATTGCTATTGCCGGCAAGGTACGCGACAATAGCCAACCAAGCACGCGTGTAAACGAACTGATGGAATTAGTAGGCTTGCATGCGAGCTATCAAACAAAATATCCTTATGAATTATCAGGAGGCGAACAACAGCGCGTAGGAATTTGCCGCGCACTTTATCTGGATCCTCCTTTGTTGCTGATGGATGAACCGATGGGTGCGCTAGACCCCATCACACGGCAAGACATTCAACAAGAGATCGTGAAATTGCAGCGACTCGCACCCCGCACCATGTTGCTGGTAACGCACGATATGCGCGAAGCCAAAAAACTCGCTGATTTTATTTTAGTACTCGATCGAGGTAAGGTGCAACAGTTCGACAGTGCTTCCAACGTGATTAGTGAACCAGCCACGCAAGCCGTTCGCGATTTGATAAACGCATCGCTCGATTCATGAAAAAGTTTTTCCTCATCGGTTTTCTTTTGGTGGCTCATGCGATGGCTGGTCAAACGATTCATGTGGGCGCCAAACATTTTAATGAAGGCTACATCCTGAGTGAAATCATAGCACAACTTTTGGAGAGCGAAGGGTTTACCATAGAGCGACATTACAATTTAGGCGGCACCTTGGTATGCTTTGAAGCGTTGCGCAATCACGCCATTGATGTGTATCCGGAATACAGCGGCACGCTGACGGCTGAAATTTTGAAAGAGCCCAACATGGAGTACGCAGCGATGAATGCGGCTTTGCAAGAGCGCTACGGACTCGAAGTAAGCGCACCTTACGGATTTAACAACTCATACGCGCTGGTATGTACTCGGGATTTCAGCACGCGCACTAAAATTCTTTCGATCGCTGATTTAAAAAAACAGCCCCAACTAAAAATTGGGATGAGTTATGAATTTTTAAAACGTGAAGACGGGTGGGAAAATCTGACAAAGAAGTATGCGCTTCCGCAGAAAGCTGTTGGGCTTGAGCACGGATTAGCTTATCAGGCTCTGACTGAAAATAAAATTGACATTACCGATGCGTATTCTACCGATGGAGAGATCAGCCGATATGGTTTGGTGGTACTAAAAGATGATCAGCATTTTTTTCCAGACTACCAGGCCACTTCATTGTATCAAAAAAATCTGGATGCCAGGGCTAAAAAAATTCTATCCCGATTGGATGGACAGATAGACGAACTCGCGATGCAGGCGATGAATGCGGAAGTACTCTATCAGAAAAAAACATTTGCCGAAGTAGCTGCTTCCTTTCTATCAAAAAAATTAAAGATCAGTTCGCAATCCATTAAATCGAATTCGATAGTCAGCGATGTCATTTCCAAAACAGGCACCCATTTACTGCTCACCTTCTCGGCATTGTTGGCGGCTATTTTGTTTGCGGTTCCGTTGGGGATTTGGCTTTACTGGAAGCCTCACGTTGCGAATGGTATTCTCTACTTCACCGGATTATTGCAAACCATTCCCTCCATTGCGCTGCTCGCGATCATGATTCCTGTATTTGGTATCGGTACCTGGCCTGCTATTGTAGCTCTGTTTCTCTACGCACTCCTTCCGATTTTACGAAACACGCTGGCCGGATTGCGCTCAGTCGATCCACTTGTAAAAAAAGTAGCTGATGGTATTGGGATGACGCGTTTTCAAAAATTAAAGTGGGTGGAGTTGCCTTTGGCTATGCCGATGTTGTTAACCGGTATTCGTACAGCTGCAGTGATTAATGTGGGCACTGCTACACTGGCAGCATTTATTGGTGCCGGAGGCTTAGGTGAATTTATTGTTACCGGACTGGCCTTGAACAATACTTCTTTGATTTTACGAGGAGCGATACCTGCTGCGGTACTCGCCATCCTGATCGAAATTGCTTTTACACTTTTAGAAAAAGCATGGGTGCCAAAGCATTTGCGAGGTTCGAAGTAAAAGTTTCAATACCCCACAATCTGTTCATCCACATAACACCACGCCCACTGCTCGCCCGGCTCCGCGGAGATCGCAACGGGATGGCCTGTTGCCATTGCATGTTTTGAAGCATGTTGATTGTCGGATGAATCGCAGCAGAGCGTGGCTCCGCACGTCTGGCAGGTGCGTAGGTGTACCCACGTATCGCCTGTCTTTACACATTCATCGCATTGATGTTTCTTTTGCAATTTCATTTCCTGCTGACTCCAAGCCAACAAGTGTGAACAAATTTCTTTTTTCATGCTCATATCAATTTTCGGCTAAGTATTCGTGTACAAATTTGATGGCCATCGCTCCTTCACCAACAGCCGATGCCACTCGGTTCATTGCCCCTGCACGCACATCGCCCGCTGCAAAAATGCCCGGATTGCAAGTCTCTAATAAAAAGGGTTCGCGTTGCAGCTTCCATGATTTTTTGAACGCCTCGTATTTTAACAAATCGCGACCCGTTTCAATAAAACCTTTGTCGTCTTTGATAATATCTAGTTTGATCCAATCGGTAATGGGTTTGGCGCCAATGAAAATAAACAGCGCAGCCGCTTTCGCATGTCGACGTGCTTTCGTAACTATATTTTCCAAACAAATTTCTTCCAACTTCTCATTGCCCAGCACTTGACCCACAATCGTTTCGGGCACAAGGTGAATGTTGCTCGTTCCATTGATCTGATCAATCAGGTATTGCGACATGGTAGACGATAAATCTTTTTTGCGAATGACGATAAAAACACGTGCCGCAAAGTTGGATAAATACATCGCCGATTGCCCTGCGGAATTACCTCCACCGACAATGTACACATCCTGATTGCGACAAGCCTGCGCTTCGGTAGTAGAAGCGCCATAATAAATGCCTGCTCCCGTAAATTTTTCGACATCGGTTGCTTCGAGTGCGCGGTAATCCACGCCCGTGGTGATGATCAGACTGCGCGTGTTGAGCACACTCCCATCGCGAAGCGTAATGATTTTGTAGTTGTCTTTGATGGCAATATCCACCACTTCCTGTGGTGAGAGAAACTCAACACCAAAGCGACTCACTTGCGAAATCGCTCTGCGCGAAAGTTCGGCACCACTCAATCCATTGGGGAAACCTAAATAATTTTCGATGCGCGAACTTGTTCCTGCTTGCCCACCGGGAGCCCGTTTCTCAATGAGTGCTGTGTTCAAACCTTCTGAACCTCCATACACTGCTGCGGCTAATCCGGCAGGTCCTGCCCCAATGATCGTAACATCGTACATCGTTTTGGATGCTTTGGATTGCATGCCTGTCTTCTCACCCACTGCCGCCAAATCAGGGTTTAAAAGAAACGAGCCGTCTTCAAAAAATACGGCCGGCAAATCTTTGGTCTCAATTTTATTCAGCAGAATTAATTCCGATGCAGATGCATCCGATTCAATGTCTAGCCATTGGTAAGGAATCAAATTGCCGGAAAGAAAATCTTTGATCTGATGCGAGCGTGGCGACCATTGGTATCCCACCATTCGTATGCCATGAAAAACCGGAATGTGTTTGCTTTGCCATTCCTCTAATTGGTCATTCAAAGCCGGAAACAATTTTTCTTCCGGTGGGTCCCACGGCTTCATGAGATAATAATCCAATTGCACCTCGTTGATGGCGCGAATGGCAGCTTCGGTATCTGAATAAGCTGTCAGCAAAATGCGTTTTGCCTGCGGAAAAAGCTCTTTGGCCTGCTGCAAAAACTGAACGCCCAACATTTCGGGCATGCGCTGATCTGACAGAAACAGTGCTATCGTTTCATTTTTGTTTTTTAGCTCAGTGAGTGAGGCTAATGCTTCGGTGGCCGAAGTGGTGCTGATAATGCGGTATTCTTTTCCATATTGATTGCGCAGATCGCGCGCCACAGCCCGCAACACTTGAGGATCATCATCGACGGCCAGTATAATTGGTTTTTTCATGTAGTCTAATCAATGTTTAAATCGGAAAACAAATTAAAAATTCAGTACGACCGGGCACCGAATCCACATACACTTTGCCATTGTGTTGATTTATAATCTGGCGAACTACTTCTAAGCCCAAACCGGTTCCCTTCCCAATGGATTTAGTCGTAAAAAAGGGATCAAATATTTTGTCTTGTATTTCTTTCGGAATGCCGGGACCATTATCGATGATGGAAACATTGATGAACGATCCTTTCTTCTCTGTTTTGATTTCCAGTGTATTGTTTGCGCGGCCTTCCATCGCATCGATAGCATTATCAATTACATTCGTCCACACCTGATTCATTTCACTAATAAAGATCGATGCCTGCGGCAATTGCGAATCGAAACTTTCAATCAGCTTTATGCTATTCTTTTTCAGTTTATGATTCAACATGGTAAGCGTATTGCGGATTCCCACGTGAATATCGGTGAGTTGTTTTTCGGGTGCCTGATCCATGTGCGTGTATCCTTTCACAGACGAAACCAACGTGTTGATGCGCTTTGCGGCCTCCTCAATTTCCGTCACTAACTTTTCGGTGGTGAGCACCTGATAGATCCAACCAATGACGGGTTGTTTGTCTTCCGGTCGCAGCCATGATTTTACTTGTTCCAAATCTTCGGCATGAATATCAAATTCCGCCAGCACCTCGGTCATCTCATACGCATTGGCTATTTCATTCGACTCCAGCCAATCCGTCAGTTCATCTTCCAGTGCTGTTTTCGCCAACATGGATAATGAAATTTTTCCTGCATTGGAAATTTTTGAGAACACCAATTGATTCACCTGATCGACCACTTGCTCGGTTGCCCTAATTTGAATGACCCTCTTAAAATTATCTGGAATATTGGAGAGATGCTTTTTCAACTCATGTGCGCTGCGCACCACTGCTGCCGAAGGATTGTTGAGTTCGTGCGCCAGTCCGGCTGAGAGTTTGCCGAGTGCCATCATCTTGTCGTTTTGTTGTTGCATGCGCGTGTTGTCGCGCACCCGATCGGTCATGACGTGAACGAGTGCTTCCACTAACTCGTGGTGGTTTCGGATCATCTCCGGAAAAAAATCCTGATGCAATGAGAACACGATCGTTTCACCTGTAACTATTCCATTTCCGGTGGCACCTTTCATCCGTGAAAACGGAAGCTTACCGGTGATCTCTTGAGCTCCAATTGTGCCCATGTTTCGGAGGTTGCCGGCTTGTTCCATAAAAAGATTGACTTCTCCCTTCAGAATAATGCGCAATTCGCTGACTGCATCGCCTTTGTTAAAGACCTTTTCGCCATCCGCAAAAGAATCAATCCGGCCCTTTTCGGCCATCCATTGAAGTTGGGGCAGTGGAACAAGTTGCAATTCGGGCACTCGTTGAAGCTGTTGCAGTAAATCTTCCATGAACAAAATATAGAGGTTTTTATGACAAACACCCACCCGAGAGCGGAAGTTGCCGGAACAAATGATTTTTTATTTAGATACCGATCGGTATCTTTGCGACATGCGCAATCCAACCGAAACAAAAGGAGCTATTCTTCACCATGCTGGCAGCTTGTTTAATGTACAGGGCTACCGGGCTACCTCCATCAGTCATATTACAGATGCCACCGGCTTTACGAAAGGAGCTATTTACCGACATTTCAAAAGCAAAGAGAAGTTGGAAGAGCAGACGTTGGTTCACCTGACGGAGGTGATGTTTGAGAAGATGCGAGCAGAGATTAAACAAAAATCCAATGCAGTTGACAAGCTGAAGGCCATCATTCATTTTTTTGAATCGTATGTGACCAAGCCACCGATCAAAGGCGGTTGTCCGTTGTTGAATGTAGCCATTGAGGCCGATGACCAAAGTCCGCATTTGCGCAAAAAAGCAAATCTGATTTTAGACGTGCTGAAGCAATCTATCATCACTTTGTTGACCAATGGCCAGAAGTTTGGGCAAATCAAAAAAGAAATAGACTACGAATACTTTGCTACGGTGATGATTGCCAGTTTGGAGGGCGCGATTATGATGAGCAAACTCTCTAAATCCAACCGCGACATTCAAATAGTCATTTCCCATCTGGAGAAAATGATCGAAGGCATCTCAGAAAAAAATTAACAGTTGATTAAATCTCTATGAATAAAATATTGGTTCGTTCGATAGGCTTGTATTTGAATACGCTTGCCGTTGTTGCTCCCAAGATAGCCGGCAAAAAAGGTTTTGAGCTTTTCTGCTGGCCGCGCAGAATAAAAATGAAACCACATCAACTGGAGTTTCTGCAAAAAGCCGATGAGCAGTTTACGCTCACCTATCATGATAAAAAAGTACAAGGCTACCGCTGGGGCAACGGAGAGAAGAAAGTATTGCTGCTACACGGATGGCAGAGCCATAGCTATTGGTGGCGTTATGTGATCAACCGATTGCCCAAGGAAGAGTTTACCATTTACTCGCTGGATGCTCCCGGTCACGGTTTGTCCGAAGGCGATTTTCTCAATCTGCCGCACTACAGTGGATTGATTGAACAATTTTTATCAAATCATCCCTCATTACACGCCATCCTCACTCATTCGTTCGGTGGTTTTGCGGCTGTATATACTTTCCATCGCATTCCCAATTTGCCCATTAACAAGTTGGTGATCATGGCTGCTCCGGGTGAAGTAGGCTATTTCTTTAATTATTATCAGAAGGTGTTGGGTCTTTCGAAACGAATGATTGAATTAACGCATCAATACTTCTTACAAACCATCGGTCATCCTCCGTCTTATTTTAAAATGAAAGAGTTCGCTAAGTCATTGACCATTGATGGCCTGATCATTCACGATAAAGAAGACAAAGAAGCACCCTACAAAACAGCACTGGATATGGTAGAAGTTTGGCCGAAAGCCAAGTTAATTACCACAGAGGGTTTAGGACATAATTTGAAATCGAAAGAGCTGGTAGAAGAAGTGGCTTTGTTTCTTTAAAAAGTAATGGAGTATACTTTACGCTCTCCTTTCTGAAGAAGTAAGGTATCATACGTAGTAGAAACAATGCCCAACTTTCTTCGCATTGTTTCAACAAATACCTTTTGGTTGCCAGCAATTTCTAATGGCATCCCCGGGATAGTGCTTAGGCTTACGCTGTATCCATGATTTGTGTATTCACCATATCGAAACTTGAATGAACTGTAGAAGTAATCTGTCGGTTTGATGTCGTTTGGGTTGGTAATTTGTAACTCTACGAAAGCTTTTTCAGGGATCAAATAGGTAGAAAAGACCAATGTATCTCTCTTCAATTTTTGAATTGGAAACTCTTTATCACCTATCGTCCAATAATTGGGATCTTGAATGTCATACTTCAAAGCAAAATAACCTTGCTTTAGTTCATCATCGCGCATGGCAAAGTTTAGTAAAAAGTCACCATTGCTATTGGTCGTTCCAGTTGCCTTTGTTCTGATAACTCCACCCGCTTCTATTTGAAGGTTCTTCCAATACAAAGTTACCGGCACATTCGGGATTGGCTTCGTGCCATCGTGTGTCACAAACTTTCCTGAAACTACCGTACATTGACTTGAGCAATTCTGACTAGAAAGATCATCCTCTTCAAGAACGCAACTTGAGATGAAGAGTAACCCGAAAAGGCAACCAATACTTAATGAGAAAAGAAAAATTCTCCACATGAATAAAAAATTATTGCTCTCTACGAATGTACGCAGCCATTCGTACTTACCGGAGTAAAAGTGATTACTAATTTGTTATTGACGCAAAATTATACAGTGCGCTCTACCTCAAATTTCACTTTGTACTTCCGAATCGTTTTTCCGATCATAATACCGCCAACTATTCCGGGCAAAATCCATAAAATCCAATTGTGTTGTGGAAGTTGAATGTTCACCACGACAAAGGCAGTGACGGCTGAAATATAGCTTCCACCCATACTGCTGATGTGTGAATACCACCAGTGCATTTTCTCTTTTGGGGGATGAATAAAATTCCGGACATCGGCTATTAAAAAAGAAGAGCCTATCAAGGCAAACATAATTCCGGCGATGCCCATTCCCACGCCTTGAATCAGTGCCCAAATTCCCCAGCCCAACAAGGAAATTATAAAAACACCCGACAGTGAACTGATCATCCAATCCAACAACTGAGGTTTCTGACCTTGGTTTAGCTTTTTGAGGTATAAAATTCGATAGCCTCGCACAGTCATGTAGTAGCTAAAAAATGCGACCATCAGCAGAAAATCTTTGTGATGCCCAATGGCGGTGAACAACGCGCCCACAAAAACAGCTGTCATTCCGGCAAAATAAATTTTTCCGGCAAGCCGATGTGTTTTGCCACCTTTCGCGGAAAACATGGCTACCAAGCCTGTCAATAATGCAATGGTACCGCCGGCAATATGTATCCACAACATGCCGGTTAGAAGTTTTTCTGTTGTCATGCTGCAATGCTACATCCAGCTCAGTTCTTGTTTCGAAAAAAATTAACTGACCTGTCAAAAAATCAGGATGGGCTGTAAACAAAAAGAGTCTTCGTATATGGAAGACTCTCACTTTTCTAAGTTTGTATGCTAGCTGTGTTCCTGCATACCGCGGGAGTAGCTTAGAATGGATAATACCGTGGCCGGGGAGGGCTGCATCTGCGCATCGTCAAGTGCTTTCATGCCTGCAGTCAGCTCTTTATACTGAGCCTGCAGCACGCTATCACAAAGTAGCGCTTTGTTAATCTCCCTCTCCTCTTGCTCCGAGGTCTCGTGGTATAAAAACCTGATCAGGTCGTTCTGGGTAAATGTTTTTATCATAGGCAATATGGTTTTTAATCATCTTCTTTCTCAAGTTGATCAACGCATAGCGCATTCTCCCCAGTGCCGTGTTTATACTCACATCCGTGCGTTCCGCTATTTCCTGAAAGCTCATCTGCAAATAGTGCCGCATAATGAGCACTTGCTTTTGTTCTTCAGGCAGTTCCTTTATTAAGTCGCGCATGCGTGCACGCGTGTCGCGCAGCATTTGCTTGTCTTCGAAAGATTCTTCTGCAAACTGCATAGAATCAAACACATGGCTGCCATCTTCCAGCGTTATCTCAGGATAGCGCTTGTTTTTTCTAAAATGGTCGATTGCCAAGTTGTGTGCGATTCTACAAATCCAGGGAAGAAATTTCCCTTCTTCGTTGTATCGGCCACCTTTTATCGTGTTAATCGCCTTAATAAAGGTATCTTGAAGCAAATCTTGTGCTTCATAGCGATCTTTAACGATTAAGTAAATAGCCGTATAAATACGGGATTTGTGTCTGTGAAGTAGCATTTCGAACGCCTCTTCGTTACCGGTTTGATAGAGCGCAACCAGTTGGCTGTCGCTAGATCTGCTGTCAATCATCGTCTTGCGTTTTAGTAACGTAAAGATGTCGCTCGATAGTGTGTGGGTTAGTTTTTTTAACTTGAATAGTGAAAAGTAGAATTATTTTACTGAAACCCAAAAAATTTTTACAAAAATCTTGCCTGTTGTATAATTTCTTTCGCTAATTGAGCCGATTTTTTGATTGTACCTATAATCTTGCCATGGCAGTAGCTAAAAAACGTCTGATTAAGAGTCTGGAGAATTTATCCGAAGACTTGCGTGAATTAATGCGCGAACAATACCCCAATGGGTATGAGTCCAGTATCACCCGCATTACGAATGCGAAGAAGGAGCCCATCTTTGTGTTTCCGTTGGAAACAGATGACTCCGTATTTTTAGTGAAAGTGCCCGCTACCAAAAATAGCGAAGGCGAATACGACGTGGAATCGGGCAAAAAGCAAGAGTTTGATGCCGAGGACGATGATGTTCAAGGTCCTAGAGATGAGGACTTTGACAACAGTGAAAGTGATGGATTTGATGATGATAGTGATGGAGGAAAAGAAGCCAGCTACGATCCGGATTTTGATAACTAATTTGTCAATCGAAAAACAAGTAATTCGATAAGAACCTTCTAAGAATGGATAAAATTCAAAAAAACGAATTACTAGAAACACTAGCTTCTACAGAAGATGATTTGATCTTGCAACAGGTTAAGGCTGTTTTGGAAGGAACAGATGTTGCAATTTGGGATGAATTGAATCCTCAATTAAAGGCATCTATCGAAAGAGGTTTGTTCCAATCTAAACAAGGAGTTGGTTCCCCACACCATGAAGTGATGAGTGAATTTCGATCGCGGGTGAAAAAGTAAAAGAGTGAAAATCATCTGGACTCCAGAAGCTAAAGATTCCTTTTCCCAAAATCTTGACTATTTAATTACCGAGTGGGGTGATCAAGTAACTTCCGATTTTCTTGATCGTGTAGATGAGGTCATTCTTAGGCTATCAAAAAATCCCAAAATCTATCCAGTCATCAATCCATCTGATAACATCCATCGATGTGTAGTTGTTAAACAGATCAGCCTTTACTACCGGATTGTTTCGACAACTCAAATTGACTTAATCACATTTTGGAATAATTTTCAAAACCCTGAAAAGCTAAAATTGTAATTCAGGCTCAATAGTTAAAGTTGATCTTCGGTAGGACATCGCTTTGCTATTTTCTACTTTTACCGATTGAAATGAATAACTTTCCTGACGACGCTCTTTTAGACGACCTCGATCCCAAGCAATACATTATTATTAAGCGGGCCAGGGTCAATAATCTTAAAAATCTTAGTGTAGCCATTCCGCGCAACAAACTCGTGGTGATCACCGGATTATCCGGATCGGGCAAATCTTCTCTCGCTTTTGATACTTTGTTTGCCGAAGGGCAACGCATGTATGTGGAAAGCTTGAGTTCGTACGCGCGACAATTTTTGGGGCGCATGGAAAAACCCGAGGTCGACTACATTCGAGGTGTGTCTCCAGCCATCGCTATTGAGCAAAAAGTGAATACGCGCAATCCTCGCTCGACCGTTGGCACTACCACCGAAATTTATGATTACCTGAAGTTGCTCTTCGCGCGCATCGGCAAAACATATTCTCCTATCAGCGGACAAGAAGTGAAGCGTGATTCTGTGGCGGATGTAGTCGATTACATCAATCGCCAGAAAGAAGGAACGCGCATTATGATTACGTGTCCTTTACAAGTTGAAAAAGGCCGTAAGCTTGCTGATGAACTAAATCTCCTCCTCAGCAAAGGATTTACTCGCGTGTTGGTGGATGGTGAAGTGAAATTTATTGAAGAACTGGTTGGTGTTCCTCCGGCTGAAGGTGAGGTGAAAAAAAAGCCATCTGCGAAAGCTAAAAAGATAGAAGGTGATGTTGAAATTTTGATCGATCGGGCGGCAGTTAATGCAACGGACGAAGATTTAACTTTTCGTCTCTCAGATTCGGTGCAGACTGCCTTTTTCGAAAGTCATGGTGATTGTGCTGTGTATGCAGAAGGGGCCACAAAAAAGAATTTTTCGGATCGGTTTGAGTTAGATGGTATTTCTTTTACGGAGCCATCGATCAACCTCTTCAGTTTTAATAATCCTTTCGGAGCTTGTCAAACGTGCGAAGGCTTTGGAAAAATTTTAGGCATCGATGAAGATTTGGTGATCCCTGATAAAAGTCTTTCCATTTACGAAGGAGCCATCGCTCCGTGGCGCGGTGAGGTGATGAGTGAGTGGGCGAAACCGTTATTAAAAAACGGAATCAAATTTGATTTTCCGGTACACCGGCCTTACAGTGAGTTGACCCAAAAGCAGCGTGACATCATCTGGAATGGCAATGAATATTTTGAAGGCCTCCACGAATTTTTCCGGTACCTCGCTTCCAAAACACACAAGATTCAATATCGAGTGATGCTTTCGCGTTACCGCGGAAGAACTACTTGCCCGGATTGCCGTGGCACCAAGTTGCGTAAAGATGCAGCGTATGTAAAAATTGCCGACACCTCTATTACCGACATTGTGTTGATGCCCATTGAAGAAGCGCTGGTGTTTTTTCAAAAATTGAAGTTGCCTGCTTACGAGCAAAAAGTTTCGGAGCGCATTTTAACCGAAATCAAATCGCGGTTGGAATACATGACGAAAGTGGGGCTTGGCTATCTCACATTGAATCGTGTTACTTCGACTTTATCAGGTGGTGAATTTCAACGCATCAAACTCGCTACTTCGTTGGGCAGTGCATTGGTGGGCTCCATGTACATTATGGATGAACCGAGCATTGGTTTGCATCCACGCGACACCGCGCGAATGATTGAAGTGCTAAAGTCGCTGCGCGATATGGGCAACACGGTAATCGTTGTAGAACACGAAGAAGAAATTATGCGTGCTGCCGATCAGATCATTGATATTGGTCCGGATGCCGGATCACATGGCGGTCATTTGGTATTTCAAGGTTCTATAAAAGATTTTAAAGGAAAGGTTCGCAGCCACACCACCGATTACCTGAGTGGCTTAGAGAAAATTCCGGTGCCTGCTTTTCGCAGAAAGTGGAAAGATTCAATCACCGTGGTGGGTGCGCGAGAAAATAATTTAAAGAATCTGAAAGTTACCTTTCCGCTAGGCGCACTTACCGTAGTGACAGGCGTGAGTGGCTCGGGCAAGTCGACACTGATTTCAAAAATTCTTTATCCGGCTGTAGGCCGGTTGAGCGGATCTGTTTCGGAATCTCCTGGAAAATACGATCAACTAACCGGAGACTTCACCAAAATCAAACAAGTCGAATTTGTCGATCAGAATCCGATTGGAAAATCGTCACGTTCCAATCCGATCAGTTATGTGAAAGCATACGATGCCATTCGGAATTTATATTCCGATCAACCTTTGGCACAGCAACGTGGCTACAAGCCTTCTCATTTTTCTTTCAACGTAGAAGGAGGACGGTGCGAAACTTGCGAAGGTGAAGGTGAAATCAAAGTAGAGATGCAATTCATGGCTGACATTTTCTTAGAGTGTGAGAGTTGCCATGGCAAACGTTTTAAACAAGAAGTGCTGGAGGTGACCCATAAAGAAAAATCCATTGCTGATGTGTTGGATATGACGGTGGAAGAAGGATTGGAATTTTTCAAAGACAAGAAGCCGGTGTACGAGCGTATCAAACCTTTGTTTGAAGTTGGGCTTGGTTATGTGAAGTTGGGGCAATCTTCCAATTCACTTTCCGGTGGAGAAGCACAGCGTGTAAAGCTGGCCTCTTTCTTAGGAAAAAATTCTTCGGATGCGGCTGATCATATTCTTTTCATTTTTGATGAGCCCACCACCGGTTTGCATTTTCATGATATCTCAAAACTATTGAAAGCCATCAACGCCTTGGTCGATGAGGGGCATACCGTAATTGTGATTGAACACAATATGGAAGTGATCAAGTGTGCCGATTGGATTATTGATTTGGGGCCGGAAGGTGGTGAGAAAAACGGAGGGCAACTACTTTTTGCGGGTACTCCGGAAGACATGGCCAAAAAAGGGAAAGGTTATACCGCCGATTTTTTACGAGAAAAAATCTAAAATTGAGTTTTAATTCGTTCGGTAGTTTCTTACATTGTTTCACAAAACAACTGCTATGGAAAACCAAACCGAACAACCTGCTGAGTCTGCTCCCGCACTAACTGAAGATAAAATTCTTCAGTATCGCGAAAAACTTAAATTAGAACAAAACTTACCGCTGGGAATTGCAGGTGGTGCCGCAGCTGCAATAGTCGGCGCTGCCGTTTGGGCGCTTGTTACTGTTGGTACAGGCTATCAAATAGGATGGGTAGCAGTAGGTGTTGGTTTTATAGTTGGTTACAGTATTCGTTTTCTTGGTAAAGGGGTCGATAACATTTTTGCAATTGTTGGTGGCGCGCTTGCCCTTTTCGGTTGCCTTCTTGGTAATTTTTTTAGCCTGGTAGGTTTCGCGGCAAAATCAGAAAATGTTGACGTATTCAGCATCTTGTTTTCAATAGATTACAGTTTAGTACCCGGAATCATGATCGAATCATTTAGCCCTATGGATTTGTTGTTTTACGGAATTGCAGCGTATGAAGGATATAAATTTTCTATACGTCAAATTACAGAAGAAGAGGTTATTCAAAATTCAAAATAGATTGAATACTTCTAGTGCTATAAAATATTTTTCGGTTTTACTACTCATTGTAGTTTGTCCGCTCTATAGTTTCTCACAATCCAAGAGTGATCAGGAAATTTTATGGTTATCCAAAAAGAAATTTGACTGGATGATTCACAAAAAAGTAGACTCACTGGCTTTAGTGCTGGACAATGAATTGCGGTACGTTCATTCCAATGGTTGGACTGAAACCAAGCAGGAAGTTTTGGATGATTTGCTTTCCGGCAAACTCAATTATGTTGCCATTGATATTCATAATCAGCAGGTTCGATTTTATGAACAAACGGCCATTGTCAATGGCACCGGAAAATTTCAAGTGACTATGAGTGGTAATCCATTAACGATTGAATTGGGTTACACTGAAGTGTATGTGAAGCGCAAGGGCAAATGGTTGCTGGCGAGTCGTCATGCCAATCGAATGCCTTAGACTGGGATTATGCGTTAAGAATATAGATTGAGTCAATTAACTGACAACTCTTTCAGATTGTCAGGATTTAAACTTGACAATACAGAAGGTTCCGTCAGTCTTCATCAAGGTTAAACTTTATAGTTGCTGATTAACTTATCAAACTCCGCCTTCCGATAGCGAGAAAGAGGCACTTGCATTTCATTCTGCATTAGGATTATATCTCCATCGCGATTGGAGAGTTGCTTGATGAAATCCATGTTGATGATGAAGGAACGGTGCGGTCGAAAAAACTTTATGCTGTTTTGTAATACTCCTTCAAACTCACCCAGAGGTTTGCTGGCCAAAAAAGTTTGTCCGGAAGCTTGAACAATTTTCGTGTACGTGCCCGAAGCTTCCAACAGCACAATATTATTCAACCGAATAAAATCAATGCCATTGAGCGACGGAACCGCCAACTGAGAAGGCACCAAGTTGTTGGTGTATGCCTCGCGCAGTAAACTCACCCGCTCTTCTAATCGGGAAGTGTGTTTGCTTTCGAGGTATCGATTGACAGATCGTTTTAATTCAATTGAATCTACGGGTTTGAGTAAATAATCAAATGCGGCAATTTTAAAAGCCTGTATGGCATATTCATTAAATGCAGTTACAAAGATGATGTCGAACGTAATTTCTTTCGAATTAAAAAATTCGAGTAACTGTAGACCGGAGTATCCCGGCATTTCAATATCTAAAAATACAAGATTGGGATTGTGTAGATGGATTTCGCGCACCGCCTCAGGTATGCTTCCTGCTTCGCCCACAATTTTTACAAATGGCACGTGTGTATGCAGCAGCTCGCTGAGTGCTGCTCGCACATTTTTTTCATCATCTACAATCAATACGGTTAGTTGTTCTCCTTTATCATTCATAGTCAATGGGTACGTGAATGATTACGCTGGTGCCTTCCGGCATTTGATGGTCATTCATCCGATCTATAATCTCTAATTCTATTTTTCGCGGTTTCCCGAAATTAAGCAAATCGATTCTTCGCTGATAGGCTGCTAAGGCAAATGATTGGTGCGCAGACTTTCTACTTTTGGAAAACTCCATGGCTGCCTTTCGTCCGATCCCATTGTCTGAAATATGAATCCGCAAAAACTCATTGACTACGCTAAAGCTAATGCGGAGCAATTTGGTACCCGACTTGTGCATCAATCCGTGACGCAGTGAATTTTCAACAAATGGCTGGGTAAGTAGCGAAGGAATGCGAATCATCTCATTTTTCAATGTATCACTCACATCAATGGTATACGTCAATGTGCCATCGAAGCGATCTTTTTCAATGGCCAAGTATTTTTCCAAAATCTCGATTTCCTCTTGAAGCAGAATGGTTTCTTTTGCAGAAAAATCAAGCACTTTGCGGAGCAAGGTTGAAAAATTCTGAATGTGATGACTTGCTTCGTCTTTCAATCCCACCAGAACTTTACTTTGGATGAGTGACATGGTGTTGAAAATAAAATGCGGATTCATTTGAGCACGGATGGAAGTAAGCTGGGCAATCCGTAATTCCTGTTCACGCGTCATCAGCATGAGTTGTTGTTCCCTTCGCTCGGCTGCTTTTCGCAAGCGGAAATAAGCGATCATTGCCAACAACAGTAGCGAGCCAAAAAATACTAGAATCAAAAACCAGGTTTGTCTCCAGAAAGGGGCTTGAATTTGTATGGCAAGTGCTATTACATTGGAAGATCGAGTGCTATCTTCATTTTCAGCGAATGCTTCAAAAGTATAATTTCCAAACGGAAGTGAAACATAATTAACTACCGGAGACGCTAAAGTGGTTTTGTTCCATCGTTCGTTTTCTAATTCTTTAATCCGATAATAAATGGTAGTGGTGCCTGCACTCCGCAGGTTGTTTGACACATCAAAATTAAAAATTAGTTGCCGGAAATGGGGTGACAGTGTGATTTCGTTCTGGTATTGTCGAAACAATACAGTATCAGATTTGATGGATTGAATATGAAGTTTTGGTTGTTGACTGTTTTTGTTTTGCATTCGCAAAAATCGCTGCACTCCCTCCCGCCCAGCTACCCAAAGTTGATCTTGCACCATAGCTAAATCATACACCTCATTTGAGATCAGCCCTTTCGTATGATCAAGTTGTGAAAGATTTTGTGTGTCGAATTGAAATGAAGCTATCCCCTTGTCCGTGCCGATCCAAACAGAATTTTCACTAATTGTCAGTGCTGTAATCTTATTAGAAGGGAGTCCATCTTTTGTGGTAAGGTGTTTAAATGCGATTCCATTGCGCACGAAGAATAATCCGTTGGTGAACGTGCCCAGCAAAACAAAATCGTTTATGATTGCAGATGCTGAGACACCCGGGGAATCTGTTGATCCGCTTTTCGGATTCCATACCTTAACATTTTCGCCATTTAAGGACGCGGTGTACACTCCTTTTTGTGTACCAATCCACAGAATTTGTCGAGCAGAATCAAATGCTACAGAGGTAGTTCGCAGGGAAGACAAAAAACGATTCGTTTGAAATGAAATTGCATCTAAGGTAATTACACCTGATGAGGTAGCCAGCACATATTCACCATCTGCCTGAATTATTTCTTTAACAGATACCATTTCAATGATTCGCTCTAATTTATTTTTTGCCAGATCGTAAACATATAGTTGATCGGAAAAGGCGAGCAACCGATTTCGGTTTTCATCTACAAACAAACTTTGAATTTCCACTTTGGAGGGAAGTTGAAAACTTTGGATCGCGGAGCTTTCTCCATTTAGGATGGTTATTTTTCCTTGTTGTGATCCGGCTATGACTAGAGGTTTCGCTTGAGACGAAAACAGTTTCGTTTGCATTTGAAAATCCTCCGAAGAATATAGCGTGCTATACAATGACGGGATATAAAACAAACCATCATTTAATGTGCCTACCCACACATTGCCCTCATGGTCTGTCGCTACGGTGCTCACATTTTTTCCTTGCAATAAGTGCGTGAAGGAACCATCGGTTCGCATCAAGTCAACGCCATCGGTTTTAATAAATGCCAGAAGAGAGTCTCCTACATTTTTAATAGCGCGGGTGGTTGTAATTGTGTGGGGAATTTCATGGGTCCATTCCGTACTCTTGTCCTCTGCTAATTTGAAAATTCGTTTTTGGGAGGCATCCCAAAGGAGCAAGTGTCCCTGCCATTCTTCAATACGCAATCGATTTGCATCAAAGTGATATTGACTTTGCGGGAATGTGTAACACTGCTCCGTGCCAGAGTTACATATCTTCACCGTATCATCCCTCATCGCACATAGCCACGCCTTTCCATCAGAAGCGATCAGGTGATGGATGAGGTATGCCTTGTTGGTCTTCCAATTGGCAGAGTCACTCAGCGTCCATTCGGCAGAAGCTGGTGTATAATTAAAAAAGCGTTCACTGCTAGTAATGGCAATAAACCCCTTTCCCGCAGAGACAGTAGGAAAGCCACTGGAATATTTCCCTTCCCACGATGTTAACTTTCGCAACGAATCTCCTTCCACATATAAAATCTCTCCAAAGAAATTATGTAGCCATATGGTGCCCTCACTGTCTTGAAAAATACCGGTAACGGCTTTGGAACGTACTGTGCTATTCTCATACATGCGAAAGTGAATGCCGTTGTAGCGCGCTAATCCATTTTCGGTACCTAACCACAAAAATCCATCAGCATCCTGAAAAGCACTGTAAATGGTGTTGGAGGGCAGGCCATTGTTTTGGCTGATGTTGAAGTTAACTATCTCTTGCGCCATTAGATCATAGGAAGATAACCCCACGAAGAGAAAACACAGTTTCGCCGCCCTCGGTATTTGCTGCATGGTTGCATGCGTGAGTCGCGAAAACCAAATTTTCCAATGAATGACGAATCCGATCATTCAGCAAAATAAAAAAAGCTGCCTAAGAACCATAGGCAGCTTTTGTAAAGAATAGGAATACAATTGATTTTTAATTGTTGGGGTCGTCATACACACGCCCGGCCACTAAATGATGACCGTTCGAAGACGGTTCGCCTCCACTTCCGCATGAGCTATTTGAAAAATAATATGCTTTGTAACAAATTCCACCGCATCCGGTGCTTGTCCAGAAGTAAGCGAAAGGAAAAAGATTGGGTACGGCACCTTGCGTGGCACACACGGTTATTGCTTCTGATTCGGTGAGTAAGCGCCAGTCAGAATATCCATTAGCCTCTAAATTGTTGGCAGCCGTATTCGATGCCGACTGATTACCACTATACTCCATATCGATGTATAGGATTAAACAATTTCCTTTACCGGTTGTGCCCGTTGTGGTGAGCGAACCTATTTTCCCTCCCGCAAATGTTTTACCATAGATTTGATTTAGCAGTGTATTGTCTTTGGTATAAATCTGATAAGGAGTTTCTCCATCGTCCAATCTTTTTTGCACGGTTTCCGACACGTCTGTTAGGGTGATAGTAACTGTTGCATCTTTGGAAATACCTCCACTGCTAACACGTATGGCAGCTTGCACGGAAGTGCGCAGCTCATAATTAAAATACGAAGGAATGGCCACGGTCAACTGTCCTGATGAACTAACCGCTATGGGACTTGATCCTTCTGTAAGCATTGCAAAAGCTAGTGTTCCAGAATTGGTACTTGCCGTAACGGTACCCAGCACTTGCCCAAGGGTTGGGTTTTCTGCTATGGTTGCATTAAAGTTGCTGACGTTAACAACCACTTCTACTACATCGGTGAGCGTGACCGTTACATTGATCGTCTTGGAGACTGAGCCGTTGGTCACTTTCACTTTACCCGTAACAGAAGTGCGAGTTTCAAAATCAAAGAAGCTAACGCTGCCAACCGTTATTTGACCGGTGGTAGCGTTGATGGCAAATGCTCCATTCAGAGTTTCAGATGGCTCTACAGAATAGGTTAATGTGCCACGATTGGTGGTAACGGCCACGGTGCCGAGCACTTGACCGAGCGTTGGGTTTTCGGCTATGGTGACCGCAAAATCGGTGGCGGTAATTGAAATGGGGTCTTCCTCTTTGGTGCAGGAAATAACTACGCCTACCAGTGCAAGCGTAAAAATCAAAATGGATTTGAGTGGGGATTTGATCATAGGTTTATTAGTTATTGTTTCAAAACTCTGGAAATAACCCGGCAAGCATAGCGCCGATAGATGAGTGGTTGGTTTGGCTTAATGAATATCCTGCATTGCCAACCAATGGAATGTGTGGGTATTTTGATTTAACCGTAATTATGCAATAGAAAATTCTATTGCATAATTTGACGAGTGAAAATCAACAACTTAGGATTAATGAAAAACAACTCATTTGTTGATTTTCACTGTCAAGGTTAAACCCTGACAATCCGAAGGATTCGTCAATAGATTAACTAACTCTTTAATTCCTAATGCATAATTTGGGTTTAATAAAAATGATTCGTTTATTTACTTAACAAAATATAAGCATATATATGGCTAAGGAATACTTGGGAGAATTTGAAGAGTTGATTTTGACGCTGGTGGCGGCCTTGCAAGAAGATGCCTACGGGGCGGCTATTGCTGAAGAAATTGAGACGCGACTGAAGCGCGAAGTCAACTTGAGTGCCGTGCATGTTACGCTCTATCGACTGGAAGATAAGGGGTACATCAAATCGAGTATGGGTGGCGGAACCAACGAGCGGGGCGGCAGACGCAAACGAATTTTCAGCATTACCAGCGCTGGCATGGCGATGTTGAAGGCGATGAAGGAGTCGAGAACGGAGTTGTGGAAGTTGGTGCCCCAGCTAAAAATAGTATGATCAATTTTAGAATTAAAAGTTTTCCAAATATTCTTTTGGTGTGATGATAGGAATATTTTCAAATGGATGCAACGACAAAAGATCTTCATCATTGGTAATGATACAGTCGGCTTTGCCTGAAAGTGCAAGTTCAAGATACATGTCATCCTTTGGGTCTCGACAAACTTTGATTTCGATGGTGACTGGTACCTTTGCAGCTTTTAATTCATACTCTTCGAGAAACAATTGTCTAATTGATAAAGAAATATATCGATCAAATTTTGGTCGCATTACTACTTCAATGGCTTCGGCTAGAGTAGCATTAGAAATGATCCAATCGACATTTACTAATTCGGACCTATTTAATGCTAAGCCAGAAAACGAATATTCATTGAGTAACGCTCGGATCAGCACATTGCTGTCAAACACAACCCGCATTTATTCTTCTTTTAGAAGGTCTTCCAGCGTTTCAGGTGTTAACCCATTTTGCCTTGCTTGTTCACTGGCTTCGTGCATGATATCGGAAAGGTTTCTACGATTTGATACAAGACGATCTAGGCTTTTGGCGAATAATTCCTTTTCGGTTGGAGTCATCTTAGCAATTTTTTCCGCAGTTGGTTCGCTTACTTCCAATGTAATTGTTTTCATGCTTCAAAGATAACAAATCAGATGGATGAAGTAAAGTCATTCTCACTCCGCCTGTTACGCAGTTTCTGCCCTCGTCACCTCTATGAAGAGATCGAAGGCGATTTGATTCAAAAATTCAATCACGATGTAAAATCGGTTGGAGAGAGGAGAGCGAAGAGAAGATTACTATGGAATGTGATTCGTTTTTTCAGGCCGGGGATCATTCTTAGAAATAAAATTTCATTTCCAATTAATGATACAGATATGATAAAAAGCTATTTCATCCTATCGTTGCGTAATTTGCTGAAGCATAAGTTTTACGCATTCATCAATATTTTATGTCTGACAGTAGGCATTACCTTTGCCTTGCTCATTGGCTTATTTGTATATGGCGAGCAACAGGTAAATAAAGGCTTGCGCGAAGTGGAGCAGTTGTATCTTTTAGAGAGCCAGGTGCAAAGCAATCCCAATCGTGATTTTTTCTCTCATTGTCCGTTGCCCCCAAAGAGCGTAGATCAGTACCCCGATTTATTTGAATCGTATTATCGCTTTTTCGACAGAAACATAACTCTTTCGAAGGGTGATAAACATTTTCGGATTCAAAGTATGGTAGGCGATGCCAGCTTGATTACACTATTTGGTTTTCCGGTATTGGCCGGTGACCCGCAGCGTGCTTTACAAAAGCCCAATTCAATTGTAATCACCCGAAAAACAGCACTTCAGTTTTTTGATGATGTGGATGTCGTAGGAAAAACACTTACCGTTTCTACCGAACAGCGAGGGAAGCAGGAATATGAAATCACAGCCGTGATTGAAAATCCGGATGATAAAAATTCCGTCTCCGACTTTATGAATATGGATGCGCAAGTCTTTTTATCACTCGAAAACGCACGGGATTTTCTACCCTTTTTTGATGCGAATTCTTGGGACAGATTTTTGATTAGCTACATTAAATTAAAACCGATTACCGATCGTGCTGAAGCAGAAATGGCTCTCAACAAAATTACTACAGGCCTTACTACTCAATTAATTGGTGAGGCTCGCTCCTATCATCTCGCACCACTTTCCGATTATTATTTGATTACCAATCGTGGAGCGGTGCAAAAATTACTTTGGTCGCTCACTGTCTTCGTGGGTTTGATATTCGTATTAGCTATCAGCAATTTTATTAACATTTCCATAGGCCGGTCCTTTTCGCGGGCAAAAGAAGTGGGTGTGCGTAAAGTAATTGGTGGACTGCAAAAGCAAATCGTGATACAGTTTCTTTTGGAGTCATGTATGGTAGCGCTGCTATCAGGTTTGGTGGGAATTTTATTGTACGAACTGCTGCATGGTTATTTTGGCTCGTTGCTGCAAACTACACTACCATCAGTTCTGCATTTTGAACCATCGATTTGGTGGATTTTGTTGGCAGGAATTCTGGGTGTTGGACTATTGGCTGGCATTTATCCTGCTATTTTTCAATCACTGGCACGGCCTGTCGATTCCCTTAAAGGAAAACTAACATCAGTAAAGGGTACAATCCGGTTTTCTCGCGTGTTGATTGGCACACAGTTTCTGATTACGATCTTCATTTTCATTGCCGCCTTCACCGTTTCACGTCAAGTTTCTTTTTTTATGGAGAAAGATCTAGGTTTTAATCACACGCAAGTAGTAGTGGTTAATTCCGTGCCGCGCTTGTGGAATGAAGAAGGCTTTTCGAAAATGGAATCGGCCAAAAAGGAATTTTTACAATCTTCAGGAATAGAAGCTGCATCACTCTCCTGGGGTGCACCCGATGGTAATTTCAGTCCGGGTGGTAGCAAGGTGTACAAAGCTGGCACACCTGCCGATCAAGGGGTAGTTCACGTTGTTACCTCCGGAGATGAGAACTTTCAAGATGTATTTGGCTTGAGGTTACTGGCAGGAAATTTTCTCGGTGTGTCTTCACAACAGCCGCGCAATAGTGTTATCATCAACGAGAGCGCTCAAAAGGCATTGCATCTGCAGGTGGGTGATCAGGTAGTTGCCACAGACTTTGGTAACAGTGTTTACACGGTGCGTGGCATTGTGGCCGATTTTCATTTCGAGTCTTTGCACCAGAAAGTTTTACCTATGCTAATGATGCATCCTCGCGATTACATGGCATATCGCACATTTAATTTTAAAGTAACTGTGAGCAGCCCACGCGAAGCTGTTGAAATCGTTGAACAAGCTTGGAAGAAAAGTTTTCCGGATGAGCCATTCAATTATCAGTTTGCCGATGAAGCCCTGAAATCGTTGTATACAACAGAAATGCAGATGCAAAAGGCAACATCCACCGTCACGGTATTAATGTTGATTATCGTGGCGACTGGCATTTTGGGGTTGGTCTCATTGAGTGTATCAAAGCGAACCAAAGAGATCGGTGTACGCAAAGCGTTGGGTGCTTCGCTGTCCGATATTCTCTACCTGATTTCAAAAGAATACATCTTTCTCATTCTTCTTTCTTTCGGGGCAGCGATTCCATTTTCGTACTATTTTGTCTCGTATTGGCTAAATTCATTTGCCTATCGCATTGAATTACACTGGTGGATGTTTGCGATGCCCGGCGCGTTGATTTTAGTTTTTACCATCCTAATCGTATCACTTCAGTCGCTGAGAACCGCCACTATCAACCCGGTGAAGTCTCTGAAATACGAATAAGTTTAATGGAATCCGATGAACGCAATTAATCCACTTCTGTTCCGCCTCCTACGCAGTTTCTGCCCTCCTCACCTCCACGAAGAAATCGAAGGCGATCTGATTCAAAAATTCAATCGCGATGTGAAAACAATTGGAGAAAGAAAGGCGAAGCGTAGATTAACTTGGAATGTGATTCGGTTTTTTAGGCCGGGGATTTTGTTGAGGAATAAGTTGACGAAGAACGTAAACCAATCCAATATGCTAGCGGCAAATTTTCATTTTACATGGCGACACTTGCGCAAGCAAAAGTTGACAACTGCAATTCATGTAATCGGGCTTACACTTGGAATTAGTGTTTGCATGCTCATCGCATTGTTTATTGATCAACAGAATAGTTTCGATGGGTATCACAAGAATGCTTCACGAATTTTTCGAGTGAATTCGATTTTCACTGAAGGCGGGATAAACATGAATATGTACGCCACGCCTTTACCACTTTCACAAGCTATTCGCGAAAGCATAACCGGAGTAGAGAATACTTCATCGGTCCGTACGCTCTTTAAAACAGTTGTGGAAACTGCCCCGGGCAAGCTCTTCCAAGAAGATCGCATTTTACTCACAGAGCAGGAGTACTTAGCTATTTTTGATATAGGCATCATTGCTGGTGATGCACGAAAAGCACTCTCCGTTCCTTTCCAAGCGATTTTATCTGAGTCCACAGCTCGAAAGTTTTTTGGAAATGATAATCCGATCGGCAAAACAATAAAACTGAAATCGAAATTTGAATTTACGGTTGCCGCCATTATGCAAGACGGTTCGTCCAATACCAGTTTGCCTGCTTCCATAATTTTATCATCTACCCAAGGGTCAGAGCTTACAGAACATGGAGATACTTGGTACTTTGGAGATTTCCCATGGGTAAAACTACAAGCCTCAACCTATGTGCTTCTTCAACCAGAAGTTCAACAAGAAAAAGTGCAATCACAACTAAAACAACTTGTGGATGAAAAAATCAATGCCAATCCCACCTTAAATGAAAAGATCCATGCCGCCTTCGAATTACAATCATTACGCGACATTCATTTTGACACTGAGCGATTTGGTGGCGGCCCGTGGGTGAGTGCTATGAATAAGTCATGGCTGTGGTTTTTTACCGGTATTGCTGTATTGGTTTTGGTTCTGGCTTGTGTCAATTTCCTGAACTTGTCAACGGCAAGGGCAGCAACACGCGCAAAAGAAGTGGGCATTCGTAAATCAATTGGGGCCCAACGAAAACAATTGATCACCCAATTTTTGTGCGAAGCGTTCGCGCTCGTTTCTATTTCTACATTATTGTCGATCGTAATTGTATCCGCCTCCATAAAATTCCTTGGTGATCTTTTGGGGCAAGGAGTGACGATTCAAAGTATCTTGTCGCTTCAGTCGGGATTGTGGTTGCTTGCTTCAATTGTTGGCATAGCTCTTCTCGCAGGTTTATATCCTGCCCTTGCTATCTCACGGTTCAACTCGGTATCAACTTTAAAAACAAGCTTTGCCATTTCCAGCACAAGAGGTGGTGCATTTTTTCGAAAAAGTCTGGTGGCCGTACAGTTTATTATCTCTGGCGTGTTGATCGTTGCTGTGCTCACTATCTCTGAGCAAGTGAGGTATATGCACAACAAACCGCTCGGATTGGAAAAAGATAATATTCTTTCATTGGAAGTACCCGAAATAAAACATGGCCCAGCGCTCGCCCAAGAATTACTCCGGATATCAGGGATCAAGGAGGTTTCCTTGTCGAGGTCGGCACCCATCAGTCTTGACCACTGGTGGAACAGCATAAGCCAGACTGCATCTTCCGACAAACGCTTTTCAGTTTGTGCCATTTATGGCGATGAAAAATTTTCTTCTTTCTATGGTCTAAAGCTATTAAGCGGCCGCACTCTGGTTCATACCGACTTCATACCTGATTCTCTTCGAAAAGAAACAACAGCTAATAAGGTTGTCGTAAACGAAAAACTGCTTGCCGATTTGGAGTTAGGCACACCAGCGGATGCAATTGGAAAACAATTTTGGTGGGGTGGGCCGGCAGAGATCATAGGCGTGGTGGCCGATTTCAATACGGAACCGTTGCGCTATGCTATCTCTCCAACCATTTTATCACAGCATCCAGACCTGTTTGGTCAAATCAATATCAAATTGAACAATGAAAATTATGCAGCGGCACTAGCCACTGTTGAAACAACATGGAAGAAATTTTTCCCTGACAAAGTATTTGAAGCAACCTTTCTGGATGAACAAATCAACAATTTCTACCAGCAGGAGGATAAGATCTATACACTTTTTAAAGTTTTCGCTTTACTGGCAATCTCTATTTCTTGTCTCGGACTGTGGGGACTTGTTGCCTTTATCACGCAACTTCGAACGCGCGAGATTGGTATCCGAAAAGTAATGGGGGCTTCCATTCAAACTATTGCATGGATATTGTCGAAGGATTTTTTTGCCACCGTTTCAATAGCATTTGCAATAGCCGCTCCGCTAGCGTTTCTACTTATGGATTGGATACTGGCCAAAGTTGCCTATCGTATTGATATGGGCTGGGGAATATTTTCACTTGCCGCGCTTTCAATTATTGCAGCTGTGATCGTTACCATCAGCACACAAGTGATCCGCTCAGCTAAAGCTAATCCGGTAAACGCATTGAAAAGTGAATAAAGAAAATACAAAATGTGCCTCTATCGTGTGATGTCTAGTGGCTAACAGAGATCATACTCAAATCTCAAAAAATTAATCAGAAACCGAAATTTCAAAAACGATTCTTATCTTTCCTCGATGGAACAAAACAGATACTTGTCGCTGGATGTGCTTCGGGGCATGACGGTTACGTTGATGATTATCGTTAACACACCGGGAAACGGAGATACTACGTTTGCTCCGCTGCATCATGCTGCCTGGCATGGGTTCACCCCAACCGATTGGGTGTTTCCTACATTTATGTTTGTGGTAGGCAATGCATTGAGTTTTACCATGGTGAAATACGAAGCCCTTGGCAACACCGAAGTATTCAAAAAGATTTTCAAGCGTATGTTTATCATTTTTATGCTTGGGTTCCTCATGTATTGGTTTCCCTTCGTCACACAAGATGCGTCAGGAGGGTATGTGCTTTCGCCTATCAGTAATACCCGCATTTTTGGTGTGCTGCAACGGATCGCTCTGGGTTACGGACTTGGTGCATTGCTCATCCATTTTTTGAAACTGCGGGGCATCCTGATTTTTAGCGTTACTGCTCTTCTCGCCTACTGGGCTATTCTATTCATTTTCGGTGATTACTCTTTAACAGGAAATGCGGTGCTCACTTTAGATAAATTTTTGTTGGGCGACAGCCATTTGTATCATGGTGAAGGTATCGCATTTGATCCGGAGGGTTTGTTGAGCACGCTTCCCGCAATTGTAAATGTGTTGGCCGGCTATGTGACAGGAAAATTTATTCAGCAAAAGGGAAATACGTATGAAGCCATTTTTAAAATGCTGATGGCTGGTGTTGTGCTGATTTTTATCGCGATCAGTTGGGATCTGGTTTTCCCTATCAACAAAAAAATATGGACAAGTTCGTTTGTGCTTTTAACGGTCGGGCTTGATTTGGTGGTGCTGGCAATACTCATTTATCTAATCGATCTGGTTAAAGCACAGCGGTGGACGTACTTCTTCGAGGTGTTTGGCAAAAACACTCTTTTCATCTATCTTCTATCGGAAGTGGGCGTGATCCTTTTGTATTTTTTCAATGCGTACTCATGGATTTTCGATCATGTTTTCCGTCCTGTTTTTGGCGCGTATGTTGGGTCGCTCTTTTTTGCCGTCAGCTGGATGCTGATCTGTTGGGTGGCTGGTTATGTACTTGATAAAAAGAAAGTTTACATAAAAGTATAGTCTGCCGTTAACTGGTTTGAATGATCCAATTAAAAGCAGACTATCTCAAATATTATTACTCCCTCAAGAATCGCTTAATACTTGGCAGCTCCTGTTGGTGTGCTCTTCTTGATAAAGTCGCGGATGTGATCATTCGAAGAAATTAAATCTTCGGCACGCAAATACATCATGTGACCACTGCGGTAGCCTTCAAAGCGTAAACGATCTTTCATTTTACCACTTGGATCTAATTGCCACATGGAATACTTCGCATCAAAATAGGTGGTGGCTCCATCAAAATATCCGGATTGAATCATCACGTGCATGTACGGATTCTCGGCCATCGCCTGACGCAGGTTTTCTCCTGTCTTGTCATTGGAGTTATCCCACGGGCGCACCGGGCCAAACATGTTATACTGCAAATCAGTTTTGTATTTGAGCACATCGCGAAGGTAGTAGTTGATCGCCGGTGTGAATGAATGCAACCACGAGGTAAGCTCTGAATTGTAATCGGGTTGATCGCCCGCCTGTTGACGATCGATACCTAAATAGCGTGAATCCAATCGGCCAACGGTCAATCCCTTTTCGCGTAATAAGTCTTTCCAAAAATATTGTGTAGGCACTGCCAAGTTATGATGCAACACCGTGCGCTCCGATAAACCGGAGTAACGCGAAACTTTTGCCGCGATTTGTTTTTTCTTTGCCTCGTCTAAAAATCCACCACGTGCCAATGCCGGAATAAACTCATCGATGGTGAAGGCTTCAGCCTCTGTTAACACTTCATTCAAATCTTTTTGTTGCAGATCTGCTGGCAACGCTTTTTGATACCAAGCCGCAGCTGTGTAGTAGGGAAGAGATAATGCATCATTCACGGCGCCATCTCTTTTTATTCCTAAATCGGTGGGTGATACCAGAATCACTCCATTCAAATACATCCAGTGTGAATTTTGCAACTCGAGCGCTAAACCGGATACACGTGTTGTACCATAGCTTTCGCCAATCAAATATTTCGGTGATGTCCATCTGCCTTGTCGGGAAACGAAATTGTCAACCCAGTCGCCCAAGTATTTGATGTCTGCATTCACGCCAAAGAAAGTAGACTTCTCAGCTTTCGGGTCGAGAATACGCGAGAAGCCGGTGTTAACCGGATCGACATACACAATATCAGCTACATCTAAAATAGAATTTGGGTTATCATGAATTCCATAGGGTTGCACCGGATATCCTTCGGAGTCGATGTTTAAAACTTTGGGACCGGTGTACGCCACGTGCATCCACACCGATGCAGAGCCGGGGCCACCGTTGAATGAAATAACCAAGGGTCTTCTGGATTTATCGGCCACATCGGTGCGCTCGTAGTAGGTGTAAAACAAAGAGGCACTGGGTTTGCCTTCGGCATTCCACACCGGTTGCGTGCCCGCTGTTACTTTGTAGGGAACTACTTTGCCTTTGATCGTAACTTGCCCTGTGGAGTTGACCGCAGACTCAGCCGGCAGAACACGCTCTTGGGCAAAGATCGAACTAAAGGAGAGAAAGAGAATAAAGCTAAAATGTTTCTTCATAGAAATTTGAGTTGATAGACGTTAAAAGTTTAAGTTAAACAAAAGGGCCGCTCTAAAAACTTTTTTTTACTAACCTCAACCCTTTCCCTTCCCCACAGAGAGAAGGGTGAAATGGAGTTTTTAAAGGTACCGGAAATCAATATAGTTTGAAATTCGCATTGGTGATGATGGATTGTTTGGAAATTTGGAATTGGTGATGTGAGCGGTAGAATTATGTTGCTCCTTGAAATAGAATTCATTTAACCACGGGCTGAAGCCCGTGGCTAATGATCAATGCTGAGGTTAATGAAAAACAAATGGTGAACTAATGTTAACCCTCCTTAGGCTTGTCGGTACGTTTGGTACCTCCATACAACTCATACTCTAACAAACGGCAATCCAATTGTGCCGTGTAAAATTCTAAACGCTTGCTGGTTCGCAATCCTATTTTTTTGGCGAGATCCGGATTTCCTGTAAAGATATAGCCTGTGTACCCCTGGCATTTCTTCTTCATAAAATCACCAATGCGTCCGTAGGTTTCTTGTAACTCGGTAACATCGCCCAGGCGCTCGCCATATTCCGGATTAAGGTAAATCACTCCGGGTTTTTCAGGGATGACTGTCTCTTCAAAATCACAAACGGCAAAATCAATAAGCGACTCTACACCGGCAATGCCCGCATTTACTTTGGACACATGAATGGCATCTTCGCTAATGTCGGTGGCAATAATTTTTAAATCAGGAAGTACAGCTATTTTTTCATTTAACAATTGCAGTTCGCTCTTATACACGGCTGCATCGTATCCCAACACATGCATGAATGAATAATTTTTGCGATACAAACCGGGTCTGCGATTGGTGGCGATGAGTGCTGCTTCGATGGCAAGTGTTCCAGATCCACACATCGGATTTACAAACGGAGATTGGCGATCCCACTTGGTGGCAAAAATAGTAGCAGCCGCCAAAGCTTCGAGCATGGGCGCCTGGCCGGGAATTTTACGGTAGCCGTGCTTAGCTAGAGTTTGTCCGGAGGTGTCGAAAAAAACTTCTACATCTTTTTCATTCCAATACAAGTGAATAACCGCTTTGTCATGCGAAGGTCCGGTATCAGGACGTTTCGCGAATTCTCTGCGCATTTTATCGACAATGGCATCTTTCACTTTTACATTTACAAACATATCGTTGTTGACTGTAAAGTGCTTGGCATTGCTGGTGACGGAGAAATAGCCGTCAATCGGCAAGAGTGTCTCCCACGGATAGCGCAACAATTGATTGTACACTTCTTCCGGGCTGTTGGCTGTAAACTCTTTGAGCGAATAGAGTACCTGGCTCGCGCATCGCAAGTTGAGATTGAGACGGATACAATCATTCACCGTGCCACGCAATTCTACTCCGGTGATGAATTTGTGGTCTATTTCAAAGCCGAGGTCTTGCACTTCCTGCACCAGAAATGGTGATAGCCTTTTATGACAAGTGATGATTATTTTGCTGGTGGTGGTGAAGATACTCAATGTAATATTTGGTTTTGCTTAAAAAAACTGTCGAAGATTCAACTTAGATGATTGTTAGTCGAGTTCATGAATTTAAATCTTCCCTTGCCCATTTTCGAATCAACTTCTTGCTAAAAGAACGCGCTTCTTGCAAAGTGATCAGTGCCTCATTTGTTTTGATAGGCAATCTCATTTGCATTACCTCAAATTTACCTTCATGTTTCAAAATGTGCCTTCCACTTTCAATTTCCATTATTTTCATCGTTTCCAAGTAAGGGTACAAAGCTAATGAATGCTATTCAAACAAAATCTTACTACTGCTACGAATCTATTGGAGTCACATCATGCTTTCCTTGTATCGTCATCTCCTTTGGGATATTCGCCAGTATCTCCTTTTTGAGCGCTTCAATTAAATGGTACTTCACAAAATACCGATACGTAACAATACTCACTTCGCGCACCGGTGCCGGTGATTTGAAGTAGCGAATGTTTTTCATTTGGGTTTTAGTGAGATCGCGCAAGGCCAGTTCAGGTAGAATAGTAATGCCATTGTTCAGGTCTACCATCTTACGCAGTGTTTCAATACTTCCGGCTTCGTAGTCCAGGTTTTGCAACAGCGCCTCTTTGCGCTTGAGTTCGCACAGATTTACTACTTGCGAGCGCAGGCAGTGACCTTCCTCTAACAACCACAATCGGTTGACATCAATGTCGGCTGCAAGTAGATATTTCTTCTTCATCATTTTCTCAGCCTGTGATGCATACACCACAAACTGCTCATAAAATAGGGGTAACTCTTGCAGCGTCGGATTTTTTAATGGTGTGGCCAAAATGCCGGCATCGAGATGCTGGGCATTCAGGCGTTCAATGATCTGATCGGTGGTGAGTTCGCTTATTTTTAATTTGAGCAAGGGATATTTCTTCAAAAACTGATTGAGAAAAAGAGGCAACAAGTACGGTGCGAGTGTAGGTATGATGCCGATGCGCAATTCGCCACTGATCGTGCCTTTCTGCTGGGCGACTAACTTTTTTAAGTTACCAGCCTCGCCTAATATCATGCGAGCTTGATCAATAACCGTCTGGCCAATTTCTGTCGTTTGAACAGGCTGCTTGCTGCGATCAAATATTTTCACATCCAGTTCTTCTTCCAACTTCTGAATCATCATGCTCAGTGTAGGCTGCGTAACGTTGCATTTGGCTGCTGCCGCAGAAAAATGTTTCAGCGTGTCTACTGCCACAATGTATTCGAGTTGTTGAAGGTTCATTGAAAATGTTTACGAACTAATCTTCTGATACGACGCGCCTATTCCTCTGATTAGCGAAGAGCTAAAGCCTCGGTGCTCCATTTCGTTGAGGCCCACAATGGTGCAGCCTTTCGGTGTAGTCACTTTATCGATCTCTTCTTCGGGATGGTTGTTGCCTTTCAATAAAAGTTCGGCTGCACCTTTCACCGTTTGTGCTGCAATAAGGCTCGCGGTTTTGGCATCGAATCCTATTTCAATTCCGCCCTGCGTAGCAGCACGGATAAAACGAAGTGCATACGCAATGCCGCAAGCTCCTAACACAGTGGCTGCGTCCATCAACTTTTCGTCAATGGGAATGGTGACTCCCATCTGATCAAACAATTCTTTTACATACGCTGATTGTTCTGCCGTAGCACCCTGCGCACACATACACGTAACGGACTCCTGAATGGCAATGGCCGTGTTGGGCATGGCTCGGAAAATGGGAAGCGGTGCAGTGAAAGTTTCAGAAAGGTCTTTCAAAAAAATTCCCGTCACCACACTGATGATGATATGTCGCTTGGGATCGAAGGCATCCTTCAAACCCGTCAGCACTTCTTTTACATTAAATGGTTTAAGCGCCACGATGATTATTTCGCTTTCGCGGATGGCGGCTTCGTTGTTATCGGTGATGGTTACTTCTTTTTCTTTCAGCGCTTGCAGGCGCGATAAGGTTCTTCGTGTCACCGTGAGTTGCGCAGGTGTAGCAAAGCCACTCTTCAATAATCCTTCGGCCATCGCGATGCCCAGGTTTCCTCCGCCAATGATGGCAATTTTCTTTGTGTTCATATAATCTGCTAATGCTGCTAAGGTACTACAAAAGTTAAGGGGTTTCTTTTTTAAGCGATGCTAACTTTTCCTTTAAAATATCTTTATCGTATTTGTATCGGGATGGAATCAATTTCTCAAATTCTTCTAACGCCAGAATTGCTTCTTGCTTCCTGCCCATTGCCAGCAAGATATCCGATTCTAAGCCATAGTCGAGCGCAGGCTCAAAATTTAGAAGCTTGACTATTTTGTATTCTTGTCTAACTACCTTTAAAGCCAACTCCAGTTGTGTGGAATCGACTTTTTGACTACTAGCTTCTTTTTCAAGAATAAATCGTGCAAAATTTTCGTAGGCTTCGGCATTCGACCGATACACTATTGTATAGCCAAAATTGGCTCCGTACGCATTGATGTAGCTATCGCTCTTTTCAATTCCATTTTCAATTGCTTTGCTTCCATCTTTTAGGAACAGCTCTAAAAGATTTGCCTCGATTACGTCCAGTTCTTGCTTTATGTGAATGGACTGATGCTCGTAACAAATTTGCAGCCTCAATCGAAGTTGATCAAAAAAGGGTGAAAAGTAAATACCCATTAAAATTATAGCTACGCAAAATCGTAACATGAGCAAGTGGAATGTCTTTCGTTTCCACACTACAAGAGGAATCAAAACGAGCGAGCACGAGGTGCCAATAATCCGCATTTCATCTGCGCCTTCCCAATGTTGAGATTTAAACAACGCCCCAATACTGCAAACGGCCATAACAAAACCACAGAAAATCCCAACCCATTTTACCTTAGTGAGATAATAACCCACGAAATACATCAATAGGGAAATGCCACAAAGACTAAGAACCAACATTTCATTTGCACCTTCAAAATAGAGTTGTTTAAAAGCTATCCCAATTCCTAAAATAAGCATCCAACCAGCCAAGGCGTTTTTCACAAAATTCCATCGGCTGAGCCTTTTTAATTCACCCATGTTTGTTTCAATTTCTCCAAATCGTTCATCCACGTGTGCGGCCAGTATGAGCCACGCAGAGAAGTAGAGGCCAATTAAGAAATAGCTTAACGCAAACAACCAATCTGTTTCGCGTACATTAAAAAAAACTCGAAAGATAAATCCCAATACCTGAGGCATAAAAGCAACCAGCAGCATCCAGTATCCTCTTTTAACAAATGCTATTCGAAAACTCAGAAAAAAAGATTTTGTCTGAATGGTAATTTGATGTCTATTGAAATAAAAGTAGGTGGCAATGGCAAGTATTAAAAATGTCCAGCCCAATATACTCGTAATGAACAGGCTACTGCTGATGAGTATGATTAGAAAAACGAGAATGCCTGCATTGCGGAAATATTCCATGTACTGCATAACAGGGTTGATTTCCTCCAACACCAACGTTGCCTGCAGCAATTGTTCATTGACTTTGGCCGTCAGCGTGTCCAATCGCTTGTTGGTTTTGCCGGCGATTGCCAGTTCATCGTGTAGCACTTCTTCTTTGGCGTTGTAGGCTTTAGCTAAGTTCAGTGCTGTCCGTACTTTATCAGCGATGTCACTGAATCGAAGTCGGGAAGCAATCACCGCTAAGAAGAAAATCGAGCAAATCAAACTCTGTGCAGAGACCAAACAAAACAGACTTTTTTTATCACTGAGTCCTGCAACACCTGCATCGAATTGAGTCCAATCAAAATGAATAAATGCTTGGGCGGTAGAGAAAACATAAGAAGCAAAATTTTCCAAATCTTTAAACGACACTAAATCTGTGGCAACAATTTGCAGGAAGCCGCTGAAGGTAAGCGCACCAAACAATGCACTTTCGAGCACATAGGCTTCCAAGCGGCTGGTGGACGAATTGAGTTTGGTTTCGAGCGCCACAATCACTTCATCATTTTGATCCACCGATAGTGCTGTGGTATCGATCTGCTTATGCTCCAACTGTCTCACCAACTCATTTTCTCCCAAGCTACCAACTCGAAAAAAACGCAGGTAAAGAAAGTAATAGAACGTGAGTCCAAAAAAAGCCAGGATATGTAATTGATCGGGCAGCAGGTAGCTGATGAATATACTCGTTCCCAGAAAGAAGGCAAGCCAGGTATATTGACTGACAGACACCCGATACTCAATTTTATAATTCGAAGCTCCTCCGTATGCGTTCAGCAATTTTAGGTTTTGTTTCTTGTGTCGCCTGCTGATGAAATAGGTAAGGGCAATGATAAAGAGCGGAATAATTAAAATATTGTAGAGTGCGAGGTACCCCTTGTCAATTCCCCGATACGTAAAGCCAAACAAGAATGCAAATCGGATGGCATAGTCCAGCGCGAGTGGCCAAATCATTGTGGGGATTTTGATGACCGCCCGATTTTGAAATTGGTGAATTTGTTCTTCGATTTTATCTTGCTCCTCCTGAATCTGCTCACTCTGTTGCTGCAATCCAAAAAAAACAATCAGTTCATTTGTAAGCTGACTGATCTTTCGCGATACGATACGGTCATCCACTCTTTCGGCCTGCTTTTGTAAAATGCGTAGGGCTGCTACACACCACACTTTACTTTCTACAGAAAAAATGGATTCCGCCTGCTGCCAATCCGCATCGCTTAGTGCCTTCGAAGCCTTTCTGTTTTCAACGTCTTCGATCTGGGCTTTGGATAATGCTTTTGAAAAGTGAGCTGTTAAAAACTGGCTAAAATAAAGTTTCAATTCTCCCGATAAGCCCGGGATATTGTAGGCCAGGCGTGCAATAAATTCCAACAACTGCTTGTGCGACACATCCATGGTGTTTAGGTTATCTTTCTACGAATATAGGCGTTTAGATTAAACCCAAATTAACATTAGGAACTAAAGAGTTGGTCAATTTACTGGCGAATCCTTCGGATTGTCAGAGTTTAACCTCATTTAGAAAAAAAGGTATAAAACGGGTCAATCGATGCCACCCTTTTATAAGCTTCGTTTAAAATTGCTTACGGATTATGTCTACTCGTTGGTGTGTGTTTCGGGCAATTAAAATGGAGGCAAAAGCCACTAGCGTGATGATTAGAATTTTTTTTCAGCTCCTTTGATTATTTATGATACAGCGGTGTGCGCTTGATTAAATATTTCAGCGTGGTTTCGTAGGCATTTTCGTTAGGCCAAAAGGAATTATGTGACTGCGCAAATACATTCTGCCCCTGATCGGTGTATATTTTCATATCAACATTGGTATTAAAATTAGCGGTTGAGCTAGATGAGCCCAGACCGAATCCGGAAGTTTTGTTGCCATTAGTTTTTGCATTGAAATAGTTCGTGCCTGTTGTGGTTGATCCGCGTTGATTGATGGTTACGGTGCAATAGATGACGTACTCTGCTCCCAGTAGCTGCGCCAAATCGCTTGGCGTAAAGCCTGTAATATTTACTCCGTTTACTCCGCCCTTTATCAAAAGCGCATTGGTGGTGATGGGGTCTTGCAAGATGAGTTGCGTTGATTCTTTCTTGAGGATATTGAAGCAATCGCCCTGCGCTTTGATGGACATTTTTTCATCTTTACTCCCTCCGCTGGCGATATACGTGAATGGCAATATAGCCACTACATTATGATGGTCTTGCATTCCATTGCTAGGGGCATCGGTTCCAGATGGTGCAGATTGTGTGATAAACTCGATACGGCCACTGGCAAATTGGATTTTATTAATATCTGATTTTTTAAGTGTGTAGGTTAACGACTCACCCGAATGAATGAATTTTATGAATGTGTCGCCTATTTTCGGTGACTTTGCCAACTTTTTCTTCGCCACTCAACATTACAACTTTGTCCGTAGTCGAGGTCTGCGCTAGTCCAGATTGGGCAAGCAGAAAGCAAACAAGAAATCCGAGATAAACTGCTCTTTTCATTTTTTGAAATTAGGGTTATTGGTTAAACAAATCTAAAATAAATTCCAAAAAAACAGTTGTGCGGGTACGATCGAATTTCTCATCAATAATCTTTTCATCGGATAGACTACCGAACTAGCACGTTTAACTAAACACTTGCCACCAAGAAATCAATTAAACAAAAAGGGCTTAAGACAAACTAGTTATTCTCCACTTATCGAAAGTTTTATGAACTCCATGTATTATTTCACAGCGAAGGCTGTTCTTTTTGACTACATTTCATTTGATTGATAGAAATGTTTGTTGAAGTTTAAACAACCTGTTACGCAAAAGAAATCGTAGTTTTTGCCACGAAGACTCAAAGACACAAAGGGAATGTCAAAACGCATAACATCTATTGCTACTTAAAACCGAATTAAAAAAATGAAGAGAAGAGATTTTGTTCAACTGGCCGGATTAGGATTAGGAGGCCTTGCCCTACCTATCTCCGCTATCGGTAACCCGATATCCATCGAAGCTCTGCTCGAAGTGCCGCTGACCGTCAGTCAGAAAAAACAATTGGCCGATGTCGCTCTCAATACCGCTAAAAGCGCAGGGGCAACGTATGCCGATGTTCGCATTGGCCGCTACCTCAATCAATTCATCAGCACTCGCGAAAAACGTGTGCAAGGAATTCAAAGCACCGAATCGTTTGGTGTAGGTGTACGCGTGATCGCCAAAGGCACTTGGGGCTTCGCTTCCACCAATGATGTATCGGCAGATGGCATTAAGAAAGCCACAGAGCGCGCCATTGCCATCGCCAAAGCAAACAGCAAGTTTCAAACTGAGCCGGTGCGGCTCGCTCCGGTCAAAGGCTATGGAGAAGTAACATGGAACACACCCATTCAAAAAAATGCGTTTGAAGTTCCGGTGTCTGAAAAAGTAGAGTTGTTACTAAACACCAACGCTGCTGCACAAAATGGCGGTGCCAACTTTGCCAGCTCCAATCTCTTTCAGGTAAACGAACAAAAATATTTTGCTTCTACAGATGGGTCGTACATCGATCAGGATATCCATCGCATCTGGCCCACCTTTACAGTGAATGTGATTGACCGTGCTTCGGGCAAATTCAAATCGCGCGATGCCATGAGTGCCCCGATGGGCATGGGCTACGAATACATGATTCCGAAAGCAGAAGACAAACTAGCAACGCCCATGGGCATGGCGCTCTATCGCAACAGCTACGACATGATTGAAGATGCCACCACGGCTGCGCGTCAGGCGAAAGAAATGATTTCAGCAAAATCGGTGGAGCCGGGAAAATATGATCTTGTGCTCGAACCGAATCACTTAGGCTTAACCATTCACGAAAGTGTGGGCCACCCGCTTGAGCTGGATCGCATTTTGGGTTACGAAGCCAACTATGCGGGCACCAGTTTCGCCAGCATCGAAAAACTGAAGTCGGGCACATTTAATTATGGCAGCAAACAAGTCACCATTTTTGCAGACAAAACACAGCCCGGCTCATTGGGTGCCGTTGGCTATGATGATGAAGGCGTGCAGTGCAAACGTTGGGATTTAATTAAAGACGGCATTCTCGTCAACTTTCAAGCTATACGCGATCAGGTACACATGCTGGGACAAACCGAGTCGCACGGATGTTGCTACTCACAAAGCTGGAGCGATGTGCAGTTTCAACGGATGCCAAACGTATCGCTGGCACCGGGCAAAGATACCTACTCCATCGATCAGATGATCAAAGATGTAGAGAAGGGCATTTACATTGCAGGTCGTGGTTCGTACTCTATTGATCAGCAGCGCTACAATTTTCAATTTGGTGGCACTGTATTTTATGAAATTAAAAACGGACAAATCGCGGGCATGCTCAATGATGTGGCGTATCAATCGAACACACAAGAATTTTGGAATAGCTGCGTAAAAATTTGCGACGAGCGCGATTACCGAATGTTTGGTTCTTTCTTCGATGGCAAAGGTCAGCCTTCGCAAGTAAGTGCGGTGTCGCATGGAAGTTCAACCGCACGTTTCAACGGAGTGAATGTGATTAACACCGGAAGAACGATTTAGACTTAAAACATAAGGGCACCTCTAAAAACTCAATTCACTCTTCTCATGTAGAGAAGGGAAAGGGTTGAGGTGATAAAAAGAAAGTTTTTAGAGATGCCCATAAAATATATGTTGTACGACATCCTATATTCTCACACTTAGAACAAAGTTTTTTATACTTATTACTAAAACATGAAGAGACGAGATTTTATTCAATTGGCGGGCATGAGTGCAGGTGCGATGGCACTCCCCTTCTCCAGCTTTGCACACGATGTGGACATTGCCCACATGCTCACGCCGTTGCTGGACACTGCGCAGAAAAAACAACTAGCCGATGTGGCGCTTAACACTGCCAAAGGCTTAGGTGCTACCTACACCGATGTGCGTATTGGTCGCTACTTAAACCAATTTGTTACTACACGCGAGCGAAAAGTGCAAGGCGTAACCAACACCGAATCGTTTGGTGTGGGCATTCGTGTAATTGCCAATGGCACGTGGGGCTTTGCGGCAAGCAACAATGTAACGCCGGATGGCATCAAAAAAACAACGGAGCGTGCCGTCGCCATCGCGAAAGCAAATTCTAAATTTCAAAAAGAACCAGTGAAGTTGGCCACCACTCCTTCCTATGGAGAAGTGAGTTGGAAAACACCGATCGTAAAAAATGGATTCGAAGTTCCTGTAAAAGAAAAAGTAGACTTGCTTTTAGCTGCGAATGCAAAAGCATTAGAGAAAGGTGCCAGCTTTGTGAACAGCATTATGTTTCTGGTAAACGAACAAAAATATTTTGCATCGAGCGAAGGATCGTACATCGATCAGGATATTCACCGCACATGGCCCAACTTCCAGGTTTCGATGGTCGATCGTCAGTCGGGCTCATTCAAAACACGTGCAGCATTCAGCGCACCGGTAGGAATGGGATATGAATATCTCGATGGAAAATCAGAAGATAAAATTGCAGGACCGGGCGGCATTGTTCTTTACAACAAGTCATACGACATGATTGAAGATGCCACCATGGCTGCCGAGCAGGCGAAGCAAATGATTGCAGCAAAATCCGTAGAGCCGGGTAAATATGATTTAATGTTAGAGCCTTCACACTTGTGGTTAACCATCCACGAAAGTGTTGGCCACCCCACCGAATTGGATCGCGTGCTTGGCTACGAAGCCAACTTTGCGGGCACCAGCTTCCTTACGTTGGATAAATTGAAAACGAAAAACTTTAAGTTCGGAAGTGACATAGTCAATTTCGTTGCCGATAAAACTCAAGTAGGTTCCCTCGGCAATGTAGGCTACGATGATGAAGGCGTGAAATGCAAATCGTGGGATTTGATTAAGGGCGGAGTGCTGGTGAATTACCAAGCCATTCGCGATCAGGTGAATATCATCGATCAAAAAGAATCGCACGGCTGCTGCTACTCACAAAGTTGGAGCGATGTCCAGTTTCAGCGCATGGCCAATGTATCGTTGCAACCCGGCAAGCAACCACTCACACCCGATCAGATGGTGAGCGGCATTGAGAAGGGAATTTACATTGTGAAAGACGGATCTTTCTCCATCGATCAACAGCGTTACAATTTCCAATTTGGCGGTGTGCTCTTCTTCGAAATTAAAAATGGAAAGATCGAAGGAATGCTAAAAGATGTTGCCTACCAAGCCAACACGCAAGAGTTCTGGAATTCGTGTTCACAAATTTGTGATGAGCGCGACTACCGGATGAATGGCGCATTCAATGACGGCAAAGGTCAGCCCAGTCAATCGAATGCAGTATCGCATGGATCGGCCACAGCTCGGTTCAATGGTGTGAACGTGATCAATACCGGAAGAACGATTTAAATTCAATAGGCAGTAAGTAAAATCAATAGGCAGTAGGCAAAATTCAATAGGCAATAAATCACAAATCATAATTCAAAAATCTTAAATCTTAAATTATAGTAAGCATGGCCATATTATCGAAAGAAGAAACCAAAAAAATACTCGAGAAAGTCATAGGCTTTTCGAAAGCAGACGGCATTGAGGCCAACCTAAATGGCAATGACGGTGGAAACATTCGCTACGCGCGCAACAGCGTGTCTACCTCGGGCGAAGACAGCAACGTGAATTTAACCGTGCAGTCCTACTTTGGAAAAAAAGTAGGTAACGCCTCCATCAACGAGTTTGATGATGCCTCCCTGGAAAAAGTAGTAAGGCGCTCGGAAGAGTTGGCTAAGCTAGCTCCCGAAAATCCAGAGTTCATGGAACCCCTTTCCCAACAAACGTATGGTGCAGAACCCAAAACATTTATTGAATCAACCGCTAAAATCACACCCGACTATCGTGCGCAAGCGGCTGCCGACAGTATTTTACCGGCTTCGAAAAAAGACATCACCGCTGCGGGATTTTTAGAAGATAGCCGTGGTTTTGGTTCATTGATGAATAGCAAAGGTGCCTATGCCTACAACAAATCCACGGGTGTAGACTTCACCGTAACCATGCGCACCAACGATGGAACGGGGTCGGGTTGGGTGGCCAGAAATTTTAATGATGTAAGCAAACTCAACACAGCAGAAGCATCGGCCATTGCCATGGAAAAAGCATTGCAATCGCGCAATGCCAAAGCGATTGAGCCCGGGAAGTATACAGTAATTCTCGAACCGAATGCCGCTGCCGATTTATTAGGCTTGATGTTGTTTGCTATGAATGCACGGCAAGCCGATGAGGGCCGGAGCTTTTTATCGAAGAAAGGTGGCGGCACCAAGCTGGGCGAAAAAATTGTAGATGAGCGTGTGAACATTTACACTGACCCTTGGCATGAAGAAGTACCCACCGGCAACTGGGCCGGCAATGGTTTAGCACGCAAGCGAATGGATCTGATTAAGAATGGTACGGTAGCCAACATGATCTACGATCGCTACTGGGCTTCGCAAAAAAATGCTGAACCCACTCCTTTTCCGGGCAACCGAATTATGGAGGGGGGAACTGCTTCGATTGAGGACATGATTAAAGACACGAAGCGGGGCGTGCTCGTGACGCGCTTCTGGTACATTCGTGCCGTAGACCCACAGACATTATTGTACACCGGCTTAACACGCGATGGTACTTTTTACATTGAGAACGGAAAGATCAAACATCCGATCAAGAACTTCCGCTTCAACGAAAGTCCGATTATCATGCTGAACAATTTGGAAACACTAGGCAAGCAAATGCGCGTGGCCAGTGGTGGCGGCCCCGGTGGCGGTGGCAGCTCACTGATACCGGCGATGAAGATTCGCGACTTTACCTTCTCCAGTTTGTCAGACGCAGTATAATTGTTTTGTTGTTTTGTTTTTAACCATTGACGAATACTGACGGGGTACCGTCAGTATTGTCAAGGTTAAACCTCCTACGAGTCTGATACGACTGTAGGAGTCATCAGACCCGACAATCTGAACGATTCGTCAGTTAATTGACTCCCTCTATATTCTTAATGCATAATCTTAGTTTAAGAAGTCCCCGGCCGAAAGGTTGGAGATTTTTTATTTTCCTTCATAAAAGTGTGATGCTTAGCATTTTTTCATTCGAAAAAGTGTAGGAATTAACACTTTTTCGTTCGTAAAAGTGTATTTTGCATCAAAATGGCTGTTTTGACATGAAACGTCACCTCTACAATGAACTGCTAAAATGGAAGTCATCGGCCACCCGAAAACCGCTGATTTTGCAAGGCGCACGTCAGGTAGGAAAAACCTGGCTGATGACTGAATTTGGCAAAAGGGAATTCAAACAGACTGTCTATTTGAATTTTGAAAGCAGCGAACGGCTAAAAAAAATATTTGCGCCCGACTTCACTATTCAACGAATCATTTCTGTGATTGAAATTGAAAGCAGGCAAACCATTTCACCATCTGATACGCTCCTCATTTTTGATGAGATTCAAGAGGCTGAAAAAGGGCTAACAGCACTCAAATATTTTTATGAGCAAGCCCCGGAATATTTCATCATCGCAGCAGGGTCGCTGCTCGGCGTTTCTATTCAGAAGAACACATCGTTTCCGGTAGGCAAGGTTGATTTTCTGCAATTACATCCGCTGAGTTTTTTAGAGTTCCTCGAAAACATAGGTCAGGAAACATTGACACAAGAATTGAAAAATCACCAGTGGGATGTCATTCAATCCTTTCACGATACCCTGATCGAATATCTTCGGCTCTACTATTTTATTGGCGGTATGCCAGAAGTGGTAGCCGCTTATATAGAAAACAAAAATCTGCAACACGTTCGAAGTCTACAGCAAAAGTTGCTGTTGGGTTACGAAAATGATTTTGCAAAATATGCGCCCACTCAAATTGTTCCGCGCATCCGATTGGTATGGCGATCAATCATCAGCCAACTGGCAAAAGAAAACAAGAAATTTATTTACGGGCAAATCAAAAAAGGTGCACGTGCCAAAGACTTTGAAGTGGCCATTCAATGGCTAACCGATGCCGGACTCGTTATAAAAGTCAACCGCATAACAAAACCGACGCTTCCGCTGGCAGCGTACGAGGAGCCAGATGCATTTAAGCTTTACTTTCTGGATGTGGGGTTGCTTCATGCCATGGCAAGTTTAGATGCACACGTTTTACTAGAAAAGAATACAATCCTAACCGAATACAAAGGTGCAGCCACCGAACAGTTCGTTTGTCAACAACTCGTGTTACACCATACGCTGTTTTACTGGAGTGTAGAGAATGCTACTGCCGAAGTAGATTTCTTGCTACAGGCACGAAATGAAATTATTCCGATTGAAGTAAAAGCGGAGGAGAATCTTAAATCCAAAAGTCTGAAGGTGTATGCTGAAAAATATAGACCAGCTACGGTCATTCGCACGTCCATGAATATGTATCGTCAGGAAAGTTGGATGACCAATATTCCGCTGTATGCAATAGGAAATTCAATTGTCGAATAGTTTTAAACGATGAAAAGTTTTTCTTTGAATCCCGAATTAAACGAAAACAAGCATCTCCATGGAATACTACTTGATTACCGGCGCTAACCGGGGCATCGGTCTTGAATTTACGAAACAGCTTTTGCAAAGAGGATCAACCGTTATTGCGTGTTGTCGCAATCCGGAACGGGCGGACGAACTGAATGCACTTCGAGTAAATGAAGATCGCTTAATACTTTTCAAGTTAGAAATGACGGATGAAAATGCTATTCGTACACTTCCATCTTTTTTGCAAGAGCGTGGGATTACACTCAACGTTTTAATTCTGAACGCCGGCATTGCCGAGCCAGATGAAAAGATCGGTAATATTACCCAACAACAATTGCTTCATGTGCTCAATACAAACACAGTGGGGCCTCTGTTGGTAATACAGGCACTGGCAGAACAGTTTGATACCTCCAAAGCTCCTACCAAAATTATTTGTATATCTTCCGATCTGGGATCAATCAGTCGTGCTTCTGATTTAGTCTTTGGGTTAAGTTACGGCGTTAGCAAAGCGGCTCTCAACATGGGTGTGAAAAAACTGAGTGGCGAACTACTGAAGCGAGGCATTACCATCAATGCCATGCATCCGGGTTGGGTAAAAACCGATATGGGTGGAAGCGGCGCACCTTTAACCACTACTCAGTCAGTAGGCGCCATGCTTAAGGTGATTGATGGGCTACAAACAGAGAGCGGATTATTTCTAAATTACCGAGGAGAAGAGGTGCCGTGGTAGCATATGACAATTGAGAGAGACTTCACTGAATTGATTTCGTGTGAAGTCTATTTGTTTTTGTGAAATGTTCAAGGTCAACAAAAATTTCGTGTGGGTTTGTAAAGTAGTTCCTCGAATCAACTACACACACTTAGATGTACTTCATCTGTATTTGTAATTCCATCTTTGGTTCCGTCAGTTGAAATTTACATTCATCGAAACGGGGAGCGCGCATGGCGGGTATTACGTTTTTTGATACCCCAATTCCCTCCTTTGGAATGCCGATGAAATTAGTATCTACTTCGCCATTTTCATTGGCATCGTGAAAAACAGAAACCGCCCACGTACCTGTATCTATGTTTGGGATTGTAAGTTCACACGATTTGTTTTGGATGACCACAGGAAAAACCTGTACCGCGTTTTTGGGTTCTTTCGGAAAACCGGATTCCGCTTTGAAAAGCATGATCACACATTTGCCACCATTATCTTTAAAACCAGTGATTTTGATTTTCAACTCCGCTTTATTTGCCGACGCATACCATAAATGGGCGGCGAGTATGAGGCTAAGAATTTTCATGGGGATACAATTTTTTAATGCAACTGCACTTCTCTTTTTCTTCAAATCTACACTTCTGTTATCTTTGGATAAACATATTTTGCTAACTTTTATCACGCCCCTACTTTATGGTGTCACGTCTGGAAACATACTATCAAGAGTTAGAAAATCAACGGCATAGCTTTCTGGACGAAATCAGGAAATACAACGCTACCACTATTTATGGTTCCACACATGGTCAGTGGAACATGACACAGGTAATTGGGCACTTGTGTATCTCTGAAAAAACATCGTTGGATTATCTGGAAAAGAAAATGCTGGGGATGCAGCAAGCATCGAACGCTACCATGTGGGAATGGATCAAAGTAGTAGGACTGATTTTTTCACAGCGTCTGCCATTCAAATACAAAGCACCCAAAGGCTCTAATCTGCCGGAACCGGAAAGTCGTCCGATTGATGATGTGATTGCCGAGTGGGCTACCCAACGCCAACGACTTCACACCATACTGAGCAGGTTTACCGAAAAAGATGTGAAGAAGAAAGTCTACCGCCACGTGGTGATTGGGCTGGTCGATATCAGGCACATGATGATTTTTTTCCGCGAACACATTTACCACCACCAGTGGCAGATTAAGCGCCTCGAAAAGTCTGTCACTTAAATTGTTGACCGGCATTGCTTCGATTATCTTATGATGGCTTATGTGAGCACGTGAGTAACTGTTCACGTATGTATTGAAACTTCCGTAATAAATTTCAGTGAATGCACTTTACGAACACTCGTTCGACCAAATCATTTCGTCCAATCCATTGTAGAAAAAAACAGACTTTTGTACATTTATCAAATGTACCTTTTATAATGGGTACGAATTTTAACTTTTTGGCTTCGTTAAAATGAACAAATCCCTCCCCGTAAGAATTCTTACTCTGCTCTTTCTGTTTAATTTTGGAACCCTGTATAGTCAAAAAGTAGAAACAATCACCACTCCTTCTTCCCTACAGCCAGCGGACACGGCCACTATCATTCACTTGTTACATGAAGTAATTCAATACCGATTTAACAATAGCGATAGCGCCCTCTATCTTGCTACCAAAGCTCTGAGTATGGCGCGTAAGTTAAAAAACGACACACTTATTGCTCATTGTTTAAACGCAACCGGAAGTGCATACTACTATGGAGGCAATCTTGCGCTGGCATTAGCCGATTATAAGGAAGCTGCTAAAATATCGAATCGAGCTCATAACGCGCTGCTGGAGTTAAATGCAACACACAACATCGCTTTAATATATATGGATACTGAAAATTTTATTAAAGCCGCTAAACAATTCCGTAAAAATATCTCCACTCTCTTGGTTATTAAACCGACCGATCTTGAGCTATTGTCCGTTTCGTATTACTCACTGGGTTCGATCTTTGAGCATCAATTAGTATTCGATTCAGCCAGCATCTACGTAGATAAGGCGCTTCAACTATCATTAAAGCACTTTCCCTTTCTTGTCAATAGCTGTTACATTAAGTTAGCAAAGATCAACTACTTAAAGGGTGATTATAAAACCACAAGTCTTTACTTGGACTCGATTCCTGAAGCAGGAGTATCTGTTGTGACAAAATCGTTGCTACACGAACTAAAGGCTCGCATTGATCGTGATCTCGGAGATTTGGTGAGTGCCAAACGCTTGGGGCTTTCTGCCGTTCAACTTGCCGAGAATTCTAATTATAGTCGAGTAAAATATACTGCCTATAAAACGTATAGCGATATCCTAGGGGCACTTTCACAAACTGATTCAGCATTGTACTACTTAAAGCGAGCGGTAGAAGGCAAAGAAAAACACCAACAGGAGTTAACGACCAATCAACTGGCTATTTATGAAAATGAATTGCGCGATGAGGAGATCGAATCTAAAAACGAACTCCTGCGCACTCAAGCTATCAAAATTTACTCTTTGGCAATTATTATTTTTTTGTTGGCCCTAATGTTGACCGGCATTGTTGTGAGTATCCGTAAACTAAAAAAAGCCAAAGCCAAAGTGGAACTGCAACGCAGCGAAATTCAAAAACAGCAACAAGCAATTGTCGCTCAGAATGAAGAACTTCGTTCGCAACAAGAAGAAATCACTACCATCAATAATCGATTGGAAGAACTGTTGCAAGAGCGCACCAACCGGTTAGAGGAGAAAAAACAACAAGTAACCGAATATGCCTTTTTTAATGCGCATGAATTGCGAAGACCCATTTCTACCATTTTAGGATTGCAAGAACTACTGCGGCTTACACAGAATATCGACCAGCGCGTGGAAATCATCAACAAACTGATGGATTGCGTAGCCGAATTGGATGGGGTTGTAAGAAAAAGCCAGCGTTTACTTGATCCCGATTGATTGCTGCTAATCCTGCAATGTTGCTAGTCTTTCATAAAACGATGGCTTCGGAATGACAATGTTCATGCACAATTTAACCTCTCATTTCGTTCAGCTTTACTTCTTCATCCAACGCAGCACATTTGTTTTTTGCTTTAAACCATAGCGAACAGTAATCGGCAGCGATATGTATTCGCCTTTGCGCTTCACGCGTAGTTGCACAATTCTTCCTTCTTTTGGTAGTTGCCCCGGCTTACTAAAAACATTTTGGTAGTCGGCCATCTCAACAATGTCTCCGGGTTTTAGACCTGCCCATTCATTCTTGCCTACTTTTGAAACTTCAACTGTAAATCCAAGTCCAATTCGGTTTATTTTAACGTCATTATCTTCTTTATTGAGTGGATTCAATACACTCATTTCTGAAAGCGATTCATGGTAGGTAATGCCAATGTAGTTCAGTTGATCGTTTGGTTTTAGTTGCGTTTTGCCTTCGATATACAAAGCAAAAAACTGTGCCAGATCCGGATGAACCTCTTTCACAAACTCTGCAATAAATGTTTCTTCATTAAATGATTTGTCAGCACCATAGCGTGCATTCAATGTGAGCATGACATCAATTAACTTCTTTTGGCCCTTGGTGAGTCGCTGAATTTCCGCATCGAGTAAAAAAGCCAATACCGCGCCTCGTTCATAAACCTGAGTGTACTGTTTTTGGTATTTCTCTTCCAGCACGTTGGCACTCATTTCGGTGAAAGACATTTTATCAATTGGAAATTTTAATCCTTGCACCAATTTGGATTCCATCGCCTTCAAGTATTCATCGGCCGAGTAGATACCTCCTTCATATTTGATCAAATTGGCAAAGTATTCCGTTACGCCTTCGTACAGCCATAAGTGTTTGCTCATGATTGGGTTGATGTAGTTGTAATTTCCAATACGCTCTGAATGCAACCCCAACGGTGTGATGATGTGTAAAAACTCGTGGATAACGGACGATGAAAGCTGCTCTTCTAACGAAAGTTCTTTGATCGCAGCCTCGGCTTTTGTGCCAAAATCAGCCATGTAGTACGTAGACGAATTGCCGTGCTCCAGTGCTCCGATGCCACCCAGCGATTTGATTTTTCGCAAGAGCCAAAGAATTTTAAAAAGGCCCATCTTCCCTGTTATCACCTCACCCACTTCATTCAAATCATCGACATAGAACAAAAATGTATAATTATCGACGGGAAGATCCGGTAAAAATGCATCGATCGCCTGCATGTTGCGCTTTAATGATTGGTAAAAACTCTTGGCCCGGGGAACGCCACGAACATCATATACAGCAAGAGTGACTTTGGTTTTTCCTACATAGAATTGCGCCGTGTCAGGAGCCGAAAACATGATGGGTGAATCCACCAGTTGATGGTACGATGAAGCCTCAAAACTTTGGTGGGTAGCATCTATTTCTGTTTGGCGCAAAGAGGTGGCGCCATACAAGGTAGCAGGTTTCGTAATTTTTATTCGAACCGGTTCTTTTTCCTCTCCCTCAAAAAATCCAAATATGCCTCCATTATTAAATAAGAAATTTTTACCCGCCAAAAAGTTAGTCGAACCCGGACTAAAAATTGGATTCTTCTTCACCTTCCGATCCATAATGTCTTCTAGGGTGTATTCAAGATACTTCAGTTCTCTGGCACTGCTGATTATGTATGTGTTGTTACCTTGTTTTTTCACAGGCAAGCTTTTTCCACTTGCTGATAGCGCTTTTAATGACAACACAAATCGGCCGTAGTCTTGTCTTCCGTAGGTGCCGGGCACAATCGCCGCAAAAGAAAAAGAAACAACATCTTTAGCCGGCGATTTTTGCAGTGTGAGTTTTACAGGCAGCACAGCATTTTGAATATTCTGCAAATTGATCTCATAGGTGTTTTGTGCAATGGTGAAGTCGATTTGCAACAGAAGCAGTAAAGCAATGAAAAGTCGATTCATTTTAATGATTCTACTCATAATTAAAAAAGTTGTGAGGATCTGATATTAGTTTACTATGAAAAATACAACGAATAGCCAAACATTCAAATTCCCATCTTCTCTTTAAACTTTACACTTTGGCGTTGGCTCAAATCTATTTTTACACCGCTTTCCAATTCTACCTGAAGGGTATTGCTGAAATACGGCACTATGTTTTTAATGAAGTTGACATTGATCATTTCTTGTCGGCTGGTGCGAAAGAAATATTCGTCAGGCAATTTTTCTTCCAGGTAATTTAACGACCGATGAAGCATCGCTTTTTTATCGCGAAAGTATAACCGCACATAATTTCCAACACTTTCGATATAAAAAATCTGATGGATGGGCACAAAAAAACATTGCTCACCATCCTTAATAAAAATTCGCTTATTGATGTCGAGCGCTTTTTCACCTTCGGCCTGCGTTAATTTTCGAATCACTTTCGTGACTGCTTCCTTCAGTCGATCGGGATTAACTGGTTTCAAAATATAGTCTAGCGCATTTACTTCAAATGCTTTGATGGCAAACTGATCGTAGGCCGTAACAAAGATCACTTCAGGTGCATAGCTTAGCTCGCTCAACAAATCAAATCCGCTTTTGCCTGGCATATTGATATCTAAAAAAAGCAACTGTGGTGCCAGTTGTTGAATTTGCTGAATGCCTTCCATAGCATCGTTGCTGACGGCGATCACATCAATTTCAGTGTAAGCGCCTAGCATGGACTGGAGCTCAGCAATTGCCAATGGCTCGTCATCAATTAAAATAGTTTTGATCATTTGTGTATGGTAATAATTGCTTCTACTCCTTCGTCGGTTGGTTGAATGCGAAATGATGCCCGGCTATTGAAAATATGCATCAATCTCTTTCGGATATTGAGCAAACCAAAGCCTGATGTTTCGTTTTTTTCTAATATTCCCGGGTTGATCATTTTAATTGTCAACACATCGCTTTGGTCCGTTGCGGTTAGGCTTAGTCTGGAATAGCCCGGCGTTTTGGTGATTCCGTGCTTGATGGCATTTTCGGCAAGCGTGAGCACCATGGCCGGTGGCACCATTTGGTAGCCGGCACTTTCATCCATTTGAACATCAAATTGAAATCTATCTCCAAAACGAATTTGTTCCAGGGTTAGGTACTTCTTCACTTCTTCCATTTCGTCAGCAAGGGGTATGAGTGTTTGGTTGCCACTTTGCAATGTAAAACGCAATAGTTCGCTCAGCTTCACAATGGCATCCTTACACTTCTCCTGATCGATGGATACAAGTGCTTTGATTGAGTTAAGGGCATTGAATAAAAAATGAGGGTTCAGTTGTGCCTTTAGCAACTCTAGCTCCATCAAGCGGGCAATGCCTTCCGATTCTAACTTGGCTTCCTTTAATTGGCTGGATCTTTCCAATATCTGATACAAAAAGTAAATAATAATCCACACACCAATGTAACGCATGCTATTGAGTGTGCCTCCAAAAATGGCAATAAAGGAAAGCAAAGGGGCACTTTTTTCAGGCTCGAGGATCAAATACGGAATGGTAGAAAGCATATTGACAATGGCGGCAATGACAAACGTACTGGCTAACGCCAGCAACCAAATTTCGCGGGGACGCCAGTCGAACACAGAAGAACGCTTGATGAAATACCGGAATAGGTGCATCATTCCCATCCCAATCATTGCATAATATCCAAAAGACCAAACAAAACTCCATGAAAAGCTTCCGACAATAAAAAAGGTGTAATTCAAGACTTCGATGGCCATCATCGCCAACCATCCTGAAAGGGTAAAAAACCAATAGAGCTTTTTGCTATTTCGTAACATGCTGTTGCAAAGTAAATCACCTCATGAGAATTATGTGTTATGAAAACCATAAACGATGAAAATAAGTGTTGTAAGACAATCGAATGGTTTAGCGTCCGGTTTGGCCATTCACTCCTACCTCATTCCATGCATTGGTGTATTTCTTACCTACCCGATTACACTAATTTTTGCAACTAGCAGAACCGTTGTGGCTCGAACGATTGCCTGCCATTACGAACTACATTTTCATTTGCATTAAATTTTTTCATTATGAAAATAATCTTTGTCGCGTTTCTAATTGGTGTGGGAGTAGGTTTCCTGCTTAATTTTTGAATCTAAATAATCTATCTTAAAGCCACTAACAAATCAATACGATGATGTAATCGACCCTTTCACGGAACCTTTTCCTCACTCTTTCGTAATTTCAATCTTTACTCAATCTAATTGTTTAACTTTTATTCCATGAAACTCACCAAAGTACTCACACTCTTGTTAACCTTGTTTGCCACCGGCGTATGGGCGCAAAAAAACTATAAGGTTGAAATCGACCTTACCAAAGCTTCGGCAGACCAACTCTCAGTAGAAATCGTAACTCCCAAAGTAAGCACAGATCAAATTGATTTTCATGTGCCTAAAATTGTGCCCGGCACCTACTCCATCAGCAACTTTGGATCATTTGTATCTAATTTTAAAGCGCTTGATCAGACAGGAAATGTATTAAACACAACACATCCTGATGCGAACACTTGGAAAATCGAAAATGCGAAGAAGCTCTATAAAGTTACTTACACCATCGACGACACATGGGATACCCCACAGGTGAAAGAAGATGTATTCGAGCCGGGTGGGACAAGTTTTGAAAAAGACACCGCCTTTGTGTTGAATACATTCGGGATAATTGGCTACCTGCAAGGAAATGAAAAGAAACCATATCAAGTACAAATCAAACATGCTACTGGTTTTTATGGCTCTACTTCGCTGGAACCCAAAAAGAGTAACACCCCAAACGTAGATGTGTTTGAAACCGACAGCTATCAAACGCTGGCCGATGCACCTATTCTATATGCAAAACCCGATACTGCCTGGATTAAAGTAGCGAATGCTTCGGTTCTGGTTTCCGTCTTTTCGGCAAGCGGCAAAAGTTCAGCGAAAGCATTGGTAAACGATGTGCGACCGATATTGGAAGGCCACGCAAAATATTTGGGCGGAAAACTGCCGGTAAAAAAATATGCATTCTTAGTTTACTTGTCGAACAAAAAGAACTTAACGCGCTTCGGAGCATTAGAACACACTCAGTCGTGTCTCACCTTTATGCCCGACAGTTTTTCTCCCGAACAATTGTCGAGTCAATTCAGAGACATTGCATCCCATGAGTTCTTTCACATCATCACTCCACTTACCATCCACAGCGAAGAAATTGGAAACTTCGATTTTATCGATGCCAAGATGTCGAAACATTTATGGCTGTATGAAGGCGTGACAGAATATGCTGCTCACCATTCACAACTTCGTTCCGGCGCTATTTCGCTCGAAGAATATTTGAAGCGACAAACTGAAAAGATTACTATCTCAAAAAAATATTTTAACGATACGCTTGCCTTCACCGTTCTATCGAGCGAAGCGCTGGACAAACAAAAAGAGCAATACCAAAATGTGTATCAAAAAGGTGCGCTGATCGGTTTGTGTTTGGACGTAAAATTATTAACTCTCTCCAATGGCAAATATGGCTTACGCGAAGTGATGGCGCGTCTCGGCAAAAAATACGGCGCGAAAAAATCATTTAAAGATGCTGTGCTATTTGATCAGATTGCCTCGATGACTTTTCCGGAGATACGTACGTTCTTTAAAGATTATGTTGAAGCTGGTAAACCGCTACCCTTGAAGGAAACATTTGATGCCCTGGGAATAACTTATAACCCGGATGCAACACGTAAATCGGTGGAAACAAGTATGGCTTTTGGCGCAGGTCTTGCTCCTGATCGAAAACATTTGGTAATACGCGATATGAGTGGTGCCACCAATTTAGGTAAGCGACTTGGTTTTCAAACAGGCGATGTATTTGTTACCATGAATGGCGAACCTTTTACGTTAGAAACCTATCAAGAATGTTTTGCTAAATATTCTTCAACGGTAAAAGTAGGCGACACTGTGAAGTTTGTAGTGCAACGAAAAGACGCCAATGGCGAAGAGAAAGAAGTTGCATTGCAAGCAGACATCCGAGAAGAAGCGCAACCCTACATTGCCATTGAACCCATGGCGAGTCCCAGCGCAACACAACAAAAAATCCGAAACACCTGGTTAGGTAAATAATCTCGCTGATAACTAACCGAAGTCATTTTACAGAGGGCGCAGTTTTGAATTGCACCTTCTGTAAATTACTTTAGCCCTATGAATTTTTCAATCGAAGATGTTTTTAGAATTCTCGGATTGGTGCAAGGGCTGGGAGTAGGTCTTGCTCTTATTTTGTTTAAACGAAAAAACGTTTCTCTTTTATTGTTAGGCTGTTTCTTAATTGCCTTCACCGGTCCTTCCTTATCTTGGCTCATTCGAAATGCAGGAGGACTTGAAATCTACCCGCGGCTTCTATTTTTACCAATTGGTTTTTATTTTCTAGTAGCACCACTCCTTTATCTATATGTAAAAAGTTTAGGCACAATAATTTCAAAGAAATTGGTTCTTGCTCATTTAATTTTGGGATTAATTGAATTTGGATTTCTATTCCTGTTGTTTTTATTGCCTCCAAAATTGGCACGATCCTGGTGGAGTAGTATAAATGAGATAATCGATTTTGTATACGGGTTTTTTCTAAACATCTATTCACTGATGTATCTGATCGCCACGATCGTGATCGTTAAAAAATTTGAGAAAAAGAGCCTCAATTTCTATTCGAACACTCAGAAAAAACTACTTCGTTGGATTCTTTTTACAACAAGCATTTTAATCATCGTTTACCTGTATCAATTGTCAACGGCCTATTTCGTTATCAACGATATTTCAAGAAACACAATCTTACTGTTTGATAGTTTATTGGCCGTCATATTTATCTATTGGGTTTCCATTGCCGGTATCCGACAAACAACATTAGGTTTCGCCTCCTTAAAGTTAGTCGATGGCCCGAATTCTGAAAATGAAAAATCGGATGTCACATCAGCAGAATATGAAAAATTAACAGAAGCGATCCGTCATGATAAAATATTCGCCAACCCGGATTTAACAATTACCGATTTAGCAGCGCAACTTAAAATTCCGGCTAAACGGCTATCCAAAATGATTAATCAATTCGGAAAAATGAATTTTAATCGTTTTATCAATGAACTTCGCGTGGAAGAAGCCAAAAACCTTTTAGTCAATCCCAAAAACGATCACCTAACAATCGAAGGCATTGGCTATCAAGCCGGATTTAAATCAAAAACTGTTTTCAATACCTTTTTTAAAGCTACCGTGGGCATCACTCCAAGTGTATACAAAAAGAACAATCGTTCCATCCCAAGCTAAATGTCGTTCGAAATCCTGATTCCGAACAATTCGTCATTCTCTTTTGTATTCATTTGAGCGTTAAAAGAAACTAAAATCAAAACGTATGAAAGCAATTGTTAAGGTAATGTTAACAGGGTTGATAGCGAGTGTGTTTATGCTTACCTCGTGCGAATCAGACGATTCAAAAGTAGGCAACCAAAATCCGGAGATCGTGTCGATTGTTCCTGATCAAGCCGCTGTTGGAACTTCGGTTCTCATTACGGGAAAGAACTTCTCAACTACTTTGTCTAATAATTCCGTCAATTTTGGTAGTGTGAGTGCTACCATCACAGCTGCCACTGCCGTTTCATTAACCGTGACGGTTCCGGCTGGTGCTACTTCGGGAGCCATTACAGTTAAAGTGGGTTCAAAATCCACTCAATCGAAAATTGCGTTCAGCGTTTTAGACGATAAGAAACCTGTAATCGTATCTACCAGCATTAGCTCCGGTTTTTGCGGATCGGAAGTAACTATTTCAGGTTCTAATTTTTCAACAACGCCTTCGAATAATGTGGTCAAGTTTAATGGAACGATTGCCACCATACTACAAGCATCATCCACCAGCTTATTGGTACGAGTGCCTCCTTTGGCTAGTACTGGAAACATTACCGTAGAAGTGGGAGGGAAAATAGCAACGGGACCGTCTTTTCAACTACCTCCCGCATTTACATTTACCAGTATCAAAGACAAACAGGTAGGTGTTGTAGATCAACCTAATGGAATCGCAATGGATGAGGATGGAAATTTTTATGTAACAGATTATAATTTATCGCAAGTCAATAAAATTATTTCTACAGGCATTGTATCGCGTGTTGCAGGACAAAATTATATTGGCAACGTAACCAATCTGGGTACAGAAGATGGCCCCGTTGCAACAGCTAAACTATCGTTTCCGCATGGACTAAGTTTAGATAAAAAAACAGGTGATATCTATTTCTTAAATTCAACTAACGTGAAAGACGATGGCGCACTTCGTAAAATAACGCCTTCTGGAATTGTAAGCACCATTGCGAAAGGATTTTATAATCCTACAGGAGTCGTGCAAGATGCGGCCGGAAATTTTTATGTGGCAGACTATGGAAATTTTTGCGTAAAAAAAGTAACACCAAGTGGCACGGTCAGCATCTTGGCAGGTAGCGGGTCTCCAACTGTGGCAGGTGCGGTAAATGCTACCGGAACAGCCGCCCGATTTACTTTGATCAATTCAATTGCCATTGATACAAATGGGAACATTTATGTAGCCGAATGGGGTGCACAGGGAATAGGTTCTGGGTCTATACGAAAAATCACTCCGGCAGGTGAAGTAAGTACCTATTACACCTATCCGTCAACCGCTTTTGTAGAAATGTTCGAAGTTGCTGTTGACGCAGCTGGTAATGTGTACGCCTCTGGTGAATTTACATCTGGGAATAAAACCAATTACTTCCTGAATCAAATAACGCCATCCGGAAACGTGAAGCAACTAGCCTTCAGTACCATCAATAGTGACGGCACTTATTTGGCAGACGGTTGCACAACTCCTTTTGGAAGAGTGGCCGGTATCACGGTCGATGAGAAAAACAAAAAGTTGATTTTGGTGGTAGGTGGAATAAGCCAACTGAATACAGTACCGCTTTAATTCGAAACTAGTCCGTTTCATTCGGACTAAATTAAACTTAAAACCCTGAAAAATCCCTGGCCACAAGTCAGGGATTTTTTTTAGTTTTAGAAAACATCTTGCTCATGCTTTTCGAACTACCTCCTTCTTCTCCATGGCCTTGGTGGCGCAAAATCGTATTTCGATTTTTCTTTATTTATTTGTTGCTGCAGGTTGCACCTTGGACGTGGCTGGACGTGATCCCCGGAGTTACTTCAGTTACGCGCTACTATTATTCCGGCATGGACTGGTTGGTTGAGTTTGCCAATAAACATGTTTTTCAAGTTCGCGAAGTGTTAGTGCCCCTCAATGGAAGTGGTGACACTTCATACGGCTGGACACAAGTGTGGCTCTTCATGTCACTCGCGTTGATCGGTTGTGTACTTTGGTCACTGATAGATCGCAAGCGCGATCAGTATGCAACTGCCGACTATTGGTTGCGTAGTGCCGTTCGTTATTTCATTGCAATGACTTGCCTCAGCTATGGCATCATCAAAATTTTTGCTCTGCAAATGTCTTTCCCTAATTTAAGTCAACTTTCTACGCCACTTGGGGATTATTTACCCATGCGTTTGTCGTGGATGTTTATCGGCTACTCCACACCGTATCAGGTTTTCAGTGGTGTGATGGAAACCATTGCCGGATTATTGCTCCTCAACCGAAGAAGTGTAACCCTTGGCGTGATGATGGGTGCAGGCGTATTTACCAATGTGGCCATGATGAATTTGGCCTATGACATTCCCGTTAAAATTTTCTCACTCCATCTGCTCTTCTATTGTCTGTTTCTGATGGCATACGATTACAAACGCATCGCTTCATTCTTTCTGCTTAACAAGCCAGCCGATTTCACATCTCTTTATGAAATGCAAATCACAACTCGGTGGATGCGAATCACACGACTGGTCGCCAAATCGATTCTGGTAATTTTTACGGTGATTATTCCGTTCTACGATTCCTGGGGTTATTATCAATCGGGACAGTCGGTGGACGATAGCAAACCAATCTCATCAGGTGTTTACAATGTTGTTTCATTCGAACGAAATGGAATCTCTGTCTCACCCCTTCCGGGTGATACACTGACATGGAAAGATGTGATTTTTGAAAAGAGTAAATCGGGTAGTGTGAATACAACAGATTCGCTGTTCAGACAACGCTATCGCAGAGGATATTTTAATTATAGAGCCGACACCGTGGCGAAGGCAATTCATTTGTTTAAAAGATCCGTTCAGGGAGATAGCACGTTTCTGTTTACGTTGAGCTATCAGCTAAATCGCGATACAATTTTATTACAAGGAAAAATTCGTGATGAGGCACATCGCATCACACTAGTTAAAAGCAAGCGTCATTTTCAATTAGCAGAAAAGCAGTTCCATTGGTTATCCGAATATAATCGATAAAAAAATAATTCCTTTTTCTCCGTCCGATTCTGAACGAATTCTTGACCGTTGATGGAATAACCTTTAACTAGTATCAACTTTCATATGATGAATGTCGTCTTAAGCAAGTCTTATTTTCCCTAAACAACTAACACATGAAACGTAGAGATTTTATTTATCTGTCGGGACTTGGTGCTGCCGCGTCCATGCTGCCGGGCATCCCGCTCATGGGTAATCCCATTGATCCAAGTCGTGCACTTGAGACGGTGGATGTAGCCTTGAAAAAACAAATGGCAGATGTAGCCCTGAACGCGGCACGCAGCAAAGGTGCGACCTACACCGATGTGCGCATTGGTCGCTACCTCAACCAATTTGTGGTAACGCGCGAAGACAAAGTGCAGAACATTGTCAACACCGAATCGTACGGCATGGGCGTTCGTGTTGTAGCAAATGGTGGTTGGGGCTTTGCCGCCACCGACAAACTAGACAAAGACAGCATTGCAAAAGCAGCCGAACTAGCAGTAGCAATTGCCAAAGAAAACTCTCGGCTTCTCTCCGAACCCGTACGACTTGCTCCACAAAAAGGATATGGCGAAGTAAGTTGGAAAGCCCCTATCGAAAAAAATTCGTTTGAAGTGCCTATCAAAGAGAAAGTAGATTTGCTGCTGAATGTAAATGATGCCGCCATGAAAGCCGGAGCTGATTACGTCAACTCGATTTTGTTTATGGTGAATGAGCAAAAATACTTTGCCTCTTCCGATGGCTCTTACATCGATCAGGATGTTCACCGCATTTGGCCAACGTTCTTCATCACCAAAATAGACAAAGCCACAGGCAAATTTGAAACGCGTAATTCGCTCAGTTCGCCTATGGGCATGGGCTACGAATATTTGTACGCTCGTCCGCAAGATAAAATTCAAGGCATCACTCCTCTTTACAAAGGCCGCTATGATATGATTGAAGATGCACGCTTTGCCGGACAGCAAGCAGGAGAAAAACTGAAAGCAAAATCGGTGGAAGCGGGCAAGTATGATTTGATTTTAGATCCATCGCACTTGTGGCTCACCATTCACGAATCTACCGGTCACCCTACTGAGTTGGATCGTGTGCTCGGCTATGAAGCCAACTTTGCAGGAACCAGCTTCCTCACATTAGATAAGTGGGAATCGAAGAAATTTAATTATGGAAGTAAGTTAGTGAACATCTTTGCCGACAAGACACAAGTGGGTTCACTTGGTGCTGTTGGCTATGACGACGAAGGTGTGAAGTGCGGCCAGTGGGATATTATCAAAGATGGCATCCTCGTAAACTATCAGGTGATCCGCGATCAGGCTCATATTCTAAAACTAGATGCTTCTCAAGGTTGTTGCTATGCCGATAACTGGAGCAGCATTCAGTTTCAGCGCATGGCAAATATTTCTTTGCAACCGGGTAAAGAGAAAAAGAGCATCGATGACCTGATCAAAAATGTAGAGAAAGGAATTTACATTATTGGTGATGGATCTTTCTCGATCGACCAGCAGCGCTACAATTTTCAATTTGGTGGTCAGTTGTACTACGAAATTAAAAATGGAAAAATTGTAGGTATGCTAAAAGACGTAGCATATCAATCGAACACGCAAGAGTTTTGGAATTCGTGCACCGCTATTGCGGATAGCAATGACTACCGCCTCGGTGGTTCATTCTTTGATGGCAAAGGTCAGCCCGGCCAAGTCAGTGCCGTATCGCATGGTTCATCCACCACGCGCTTCAATGGAGTTAATGTAATCAATACAGGAAGAAATATTTAAGATTATGGCCATACTTACAAAAGACGAAGCCTACGCTTTATTGAAAAAAGTGCTGAGCTACTCAAAAGCAGATGAATGCGAAGTGAACTTAGGTGGAACCGACAGCGGCAATATTCGCTATGCGCGCAATGCAGTTTCTACCAGTGGCAAAGTGAGCCAGACACAGTTGGTAGTGAGTTCTGCCTATGGAAAAAAATCTGGTGTTGCTACTATCAACGAGTTTGATGATGCCTCTCTGGAAAAAGTAGTGAGGCGCTCGGAAGAATTAGCACAATTGGCTCCCGAAAATCCGGAGTACATGCCACTGCTCGGACCTCAAACATATGCTGAACCTATCACGTTTGTTCCGGCCACGGCAGCGATCACACCCAAACTTCGATCGGATTTAGTAGCCGCCAGCTTGCAAGTAGCAAAAGATGCGAAAGCGGTAGCGGCGGGATTTTTAGAAGACACCACGGGCTATTCAGCCATGATGAATTCGAAAGGTTTGTTTGCGTACAACACTTCAACGAACACGAATTTCTCGATCACTGTTCGCACTGAAGATGGACGCGGCTCCGGCTACGCCACACGCGGCTACAACGACATCTCCAAACTAGACACAAAGAAGGCTACACAAATTGCAACTGAAAAAGCCGTACGATCCGCGGAAGCGAAAGCCATCGAGCCCGGAAAGTACACGGTGATTTTAGAGCCTGCCGCAGTAGCTGTTTTGTTAGAGCGTATTTTCTTTGGGTTAGATGCACGACAGGCTGACGAAGGAAGAAGTTTCTTGAGCAAGGCCGGAGGTGGCACGAAGCTCGGCGAAAAAATGGTAGACGAGCGCGTGAATATTTATTCCGATCCGTTGAATCCGGAACTCCCAACCAGCACGTGGACGGGAGATGGTCGACCACAGGAAAAAATTTCGTGGATTGAAAAAGGCGTGGTGAAAAATTTCAGTTACTCGCGCTACTGGGCTGAGAAAAAAGGAGTGAAAGCCATTCCTGGTCCCGATGGTGCCATTATGGAAGGCGGTACGAAATCGCTGGAAGAATTAATTGCCGGCACGAAGAAAGGAGTGCTCGTTACACGCTTGTGGTACATCCGCGATGTAGACCCACAAAGTTTATTGCTCACCGGATTGACGCGCGATGGCACTTTCTATATTGAGAATGGAAAGATTCAGTATCCGATCAAAAACTTCCGCTTCAACGAAAGCCCGGTGATCATGCTCAACAATTTAGAAGAGCTTGGCAAAGTAGAGCGCACCGTAAGTGTAGAGTCGAATGCTAACTACCTATTGCCTCCGCTTAAAATTCGCGACTTCACGTTCTCGAGTTTGTCGGATGCGGTGTAGCAATTAGAAGTGAGATATTTGATTTGAGATTTGAGAAATCCCTAGCTGCAAGGCTGGGGGTTTTTTATTTTGGTGCTACCTGTAAAGAATTTTGCTGGTTCACCTACAAATAGAGCAAGGTTAGCCCCTGTTAATACATCGTTGTGTACATATTTCATTTTAATGTCGTTGCCATTTTATTTTGAACCATACAAACGCTCACTTTTTTGATTGCATACAGTGATTTACATTGCGACGAAGTAGTGTAACTATTTTGCAAATTATGGCATTTTTACCGCGCCGTTGATCGACAAACTTCTACTTCGATGATAGCCCTGCGATGATGCTTAACTTACAAACTAGTTAATTGGCAAGACCAGCATCATTATCTAATAGGGTTTGACCCTTCTTGACTACTATATCTAGCTGGGCAACGGATTCAAATAACTTTTCGATGATCAACAATTTTTGATCAAACTCGGCAGTTAATCGAAGCACCTCCTGTAATCCTAATATAGTTGAAATTGGACTTCTGAGTTTGTGTGCATTAAAAAATGCGTATTCACTTAATTGTTGATTTCTTGCTTCTAATTTAGCTGTTCTCTCCTGAACAAGCTCTTCCAATCGGTTATTTATGCTCGTAATCTCTTCCTGCTGCGCTCGCAATTCTTCGTTTTGGGCTAAGATTTCATCTTGTCTTTTTTGAATTTCTAACTTACTAAATTCTACCTCTGTTTTTGCATTTTTAAGTTTTCTCAAACTGATTATCATAATTAGCAATAAGACTAGCAAAAGGCTCACAGAGAAATTCAATAACAGATTTGCACTTTCAAGTCTTGTATTTGTAACACTGATTATTTTCTGCTCTTTGCTATTCAAATCATTACTTAAGATAAACCAAACTTGCCAAGGAATTACTCCTTTGTCCTGACCTATCATGGCTTTTGTTGACTCAATGTTATCCAGCAGAGTGAGTTTAACAATCTCGTCACAAAATCGAAAATACGCTAGTAATGAATCCTTAAGAACACCAATTTGATAACGACTAGAATCTATTGGGCTGCTAAAAATATATGATTGATTTTTTTGAATTTCTAATAGTGAATCAAGATTAGTTAAGTAACCGAATGTGCGCTTTTTTGAATCGACATAGTGTTTTAGATGGGTTTCTGATTTTGAAATAACAAACCCGCGCAGACCTTTGTCTACATTCGATAAGCCGGTGTAAAGCACTTCATCTTTTACGCGAACGATCTTTTGCCAATCGAATTTTGTGGCATTGGCATCAACCAAAACATTCTTGTTATAAATTACAAGATAGATTATTGAAAACGTCAATAATACACAAAGAACGCTTGCCAGTAAAAATTGCCAGCCCCTTCGTTTCTCCGAATTTTTAGTAATCAATTGGGAAGCAGGCGAAGAACTCATGGTGAAATAAATTGATTGGTTACAAATTTTACAAACTCAAAAAAGAGCAAACACGTAGGACCATTTTACCTACACGAGTAACAATGGCAGCCTGTTCCTAAAGTCTTTTATTGATTTTATGTGGTAATATCCGCAACAAATTTAATAACTTCAAAACATTGCCGTTTTCACCTAAAATGCTAACGATAGTTTGCCTAAAAGCAACTGATCATCTCTGAAGAGAAACCCGTTTAAAATGTCTTTAAAGGACTCTCTAAGCCTTTGAGGCTTCCCCAAAAAGTAGTGTTTACTTTGATTTTGGTCTAGTTAAGTAATGGGGTTGATGGTACTTCTCAAACGAAACGAATTATTAATTGCTTCAAGATCTTTATGGGTTCCTTCTGAATTAACTGGACGTAAACGAATGGGAAACTTGAAGGGTTGGCACTTTTCAGATAGTCCAAAAACATAGCTTTGTAATCCAAAAAACCACATCACCAATCGCAACCTCTTATATCATATAGGGCTGTCTCATTCATACCAAGTCGGCACAAGAACGATTCGGGGCGATATTGCTACTTTATCCGGTCAGGGGGGAATAGTAGTTTCGCTTAACCTGCAAGTAGTAAGGTTTATTCGACTAGATGAATAATCCAACTCAGATCCTCTACTTAACTTTCTTTAGTTTATCGGATGCGGTGTAGAAATTAGAAGTGAGATGGTAGATTTGATATTTGGGAAAATCCCCGGCCGAAAGGCTAGGGATTTATGTTGTACCCACTCGTTGCCGTTTTCTAATTTCAATGGCGACACTGAGCTCAATATAGACAAGCAGGCCAATAACAATTATTTCACCAATGAAATAAATCCATCCCAAAAGAGTAAGCAATTCAAAATTAGCTAGTAATTGACTGATGGTTATGCAAGAATAGAGTAAATTTCCCACACTGATTGCTCGTATGTAGAGAATCCAATTGTTGGTCAGGAAAAAAAAGCAGGTAAAGGAATAGACAAAAAAGATTGCCGCGATCGCAGACAAGAAAGTCAATATTGGTAGGGGCATCCCGAAGTATTCGCTGAAATTTCTTAGTACTACAAATAAAAGTACGCCTGTTAGCATGGCTCCCAGCCCATCGATTAAAAATAGGATCTTAGGCTTTCTTGCTAACTGATTAATAATTTTTCTCACTATACCCACTATTTTCTTTAGACAAACTTAATTCAATTTAAGTTTAAGAATGACCCGCCTGGTCTGTCTAACGTATAAAGGGCTAAAACCAATTAGGTAATTATGCGTTGATCTAAGTTAACTAGGGGATTCTTGAAACAAGTAATACCATTCCAATGATAAAAAACTACTTATTGATTGCCTATCGAAGTATCTTAAAGAACAAACTCTTCATCTTCATCAATGTATTCGGCATGGGCATTGCAATTGCGTTGGCCATTGTTGGTTATTTCGCTTACGAATACGATTCAAATTTTGATAAAGTCCACGTTAATCATACCAACATTTATCGCGTGAGTGCGGTGCGCGAGTTTGACAATAAAATTACCCGCTATGGCATTTCTTCTTTTCCGTTGGGCGATGTCGTTCGAAAAACATTTACCGATGTCGATCAGGCGACTCGTTACTTTTACTCCAATTCCAATTTCAAAATAAATGACGATTTGTTCCCAGCCTCGATTAACTATGTGGACCCTGAATTTTTTTCCATTTTCTCTTTTGAATTTATAGCTGGTCGTTCTTCGGCACTCGCTGACAAAACCAGTGTTATAATTAGTGAGCAGGTGGCCATCCGCTTGTTTGGAAGCAGTGAGGCTGCCGTCGGAAAAACCATCAGTCAGGTGTATGGCCAGGAAATAAAAGAACTGAAAATTGCAGGCGTCTTTAAGGACCCGGCAATGAATTCCAGCTTTTATGAAAACAGTGGGTCGGCTTATTTGAATTTTGAGAATTATAAAGATGAACACAAATCAATTCGAGAAGACGATTGGAAAAACATAGAGGCTACACTGTTTGTGCAAATCAACGATCCGGCAAGCGTAGCCAATGTGTACAAGCAACTACAGCCCTATACAGAAAACAATAATAAGGTACGCGAGGATTTTCAGATCAAAGAATTTGCGCTGGATCCACTTAGCACTATGGCGCACGAAGATCGGGCAAATGATACGCGCTCCAGAACGTGGGGAGCACCTCCCATCTCCGCTGTAATCGGGTCGATGGTAAGCGGCATATTCATTCTGTTGATTGCTTGTTTTAATTTAACCAATACGGCCATTGCCATTTCTTCGCGCAGGCTAAAAGAAATAGGTTTGCGAAAAGTGATGGGTAGTGGGCGTGGTCATCTAATTGCACAATACATTGGCGAAACCATGTTTATATGTTTTATCTCGCTGCTGGTCGGTCTATTTTTTGCCGATTTGTTAGTGCGGGGATGGAATAGTTTGTGGCAATATTTTCAACTCACTCCTCACTATCTGGATAATCCTAGCTTTCTATTTTTCCTCATTGGTATATTGGTTTTCACTGCGGTCGTTGCCGGAAGCTACCCCGCCTTTTATGTCAGCAAGTTTGAACCGGTGCGTATCTTAAAAGGCAAGCTTGAGTTTGGCGGAACCAATTATTTTACACGCTCGCTCCTCGGCTTGCAGTTCAGCATTTCGTTGCTCTCCATCGTTAGTGCGATTGGATTTATACAAAACGCCAACTACCAGCGCAATTATGATTTGGGTTTTGACATTCGTGGCTCCATTCTGGTGCCGGTAAATGACCAAAGCCAATTCGAAACATATCGCAATGCACTCCAATCCAATCCGGCTATTCTTTCGATTGCCGGAGCGAAAAGTGGAGTTTTTTCGAATCGTGCCAATGATCCTGTTAAATGGGAATCTACCGAAGTGGAAGTAGATATCATTGAAGTAGGAGATCAGTATCTTCCTACGATGCAACTAAAGCTTGTGGCGGGCCGTGACTTTATCAAAGACTCTGAAACCGACCGAAAGGAATCGATTATCATCACGCAAAAAATGGCAGACCTGTTTGGGTGGGATACCCCCGTAGGAAAACAAATTCTGTGGCGCGATACGGTAAAGCTTTTTGTAGTAGGTGTTGTAAAAGATGTGTACACCCGCGGACTGTGGCGCGAATTGGAGCCAATGATGATTCGTTACGTATTGCCCAATCAATACAGTCAATTAGTGGTTAGTACAAAAGCGGGAAAGGTAGCAGAAGTAAATGGTTTTATGAATCAACAATGGAATAGCGTTTTCCCCAACCGGTTGTATGCCGGAAGAATGTTGGGAGATGATTTGAAACAGGTGGATGAAGTGAACCTCAACATTGTGTACATGTTTGTATTCTTTGGCGCTATATCCATGCTACTCTCCGCTACCGGATTGTTTACGCTCGTATCGTTGAATGTAATTAAACGCACCAAAGAAATAGGCGTGCGAAAAGTATTGGGAGCATCGGTCTTTAACATTGCCCGCATTGTGAATACAGAATTTGTCATTATTCTTTTGCTGGCCTCAATTGCAGGTTCGTGGGGCGGCTATCTTCAATCAAAGTTGATTATGGGAAGCATCTGGCGTTACTATCAAGGAGCAAACGCGCTCACTTTTGTGTTTTCGGTTGGGCTTCTTTTTGCGCTATCGTTAAGTGTGATAGGCTACAAAGTATTTAAAACCGCTACTATGAATCCGGTAGATTCACTAAAAGAAGAGTAAGGAGAGAGTACAAAAGTGATAAGCTTTATTTCCTGTAACAACTGACCTTATCTGATTTTAAATGCACATGAAAAGATATGCGACATTAGTCCGTCAGTTCGATTGTAGATTGAATACGAAAATTCAATTCCATTCTTTCTTCTTCCACCATCGCGTATGAGCGTATGGCGAATCGTAAGCCCTATTTTTCGAGTTGTCATCGTAGATAAGTCGTAGTCGGAAGTATAAAATTCTTCATTTGCAGGGTGTAGTTGGTAAGCAGAAAAATAGATAGAGCCCTGTTGAAAGTAAAAACGGATAGATGGAGCTACCACCCATGTGGGTGTAACCTTGATGGCGGTTTCATTTTCAATTCCTAACCCGCGTAGCGAAAAACTATCTGCATATAAATCAATCGCATTTTTCAGTATGGTGCGTCCGCCAACAAAGGTATTTAGTTTCAGTCCCCAACTTAGCTTCCATCGCTGGTTGGGTAAATTTTCTACTCGAAGCGATCCATCATCAAAATACACCCGGTGAAAAGGAGTAGACAGCAGGCCGCTTTGGTAACTCACTTCCGGGTAAATGCCAAGTCGGTTGCGTCTGTTTAAAATTTGCGTAAGTGCAAATTTTAGGTTGAAGGAATGGCGCTTATACTCCATAAACCATTGCTTGTATCGAAGCTCTTCCGGATAGATCAATTTCTGCGGAGATAAAGATGAACTCAATCGCCCCCATCGCAAATCATCAAAGTAACTTTGAAAATCAATTTTAAATACGCGGAGATTTTTCTTGTCGGTGATTGATATTCCCGCCGATAGCGGCAGCGAAAAATAATCGGACTCAATGGAAAAGCCCCCACCGAAGGAAACCGATACATTGCTTCTCACAGGGTGCGAATAACTCAAATCAAAATGAGTGCGGGCATCCACTAGCGATGCCGAAGATTTTACAAAATCAATGTTATCTGTTGATGCCGAAGTCACCACATCTACTCCAAACTTCGTGTACAGACTACTTCTATTGGGATAGGTTGTAAAAACGCTTAGCTGAGGCGCAACAACACTTAACTGCTCTGTGCCGATGCCTCCCGTAACTGCCGAGTGGTTGCCGGATTGAATGTAGTGGTTATACAAAAATTCAATTTCTGTTTTCTTTACCTGCTTCACGCGAAACACGCTGTCTTGTACTTGTGCTTTGCCTAGCATGGACATGAGTGCGAAACTGCCTGCTAAAAAGTATCTGCGTTTCATCTCACCGCTAATTGCATCCACATCCACCGCTTGACTTCGAACCGGCTGCTGGAACAGCTCCTTCTCGGATAATACAAACGTATCCTTCAAAGTTTTTGCAAGATGACTTTGCCAATTCCATCTCCTGATCATCTACATACACTCGCTCGTAGGGTTTAATGGAAGCGCATGCGTTCAGTGCAATCCAAAAGAGGAAAACAAAAACTTTACCTTTCATAGCGACAATCTATTTTCTGTGAATAAAAACTTCTGTTTTTGTCATCGATGAGAATGCCATGTGTATTCGGAAGTTGATTGAGAAAATGCATGCCCACTTCTACCCCCATGACATAGACTGCGGTGGCGAGGGCATCACAGAGTTCAGCCGACTGGCTAACTACACTCACACTTTTAATGCCTTCAATTGGCAAGCCTGTTTTGGGGTTTAGGTTGTGCGAATAGCGCTTTCCCCGATACATGAAATTTTGCTCATAATCACCCGATGTTGCCACAGATGCATCATCGAGTGGAAAGTGAACGATATACTTATCCTTTTCATCCGGATGAGCAATGCCAACGTGCCAAGGAGAACCGTTTGCACGTTGGCCGATGGTGGTTAAGTCTCCGCTTGCATTAATCACACCGGATGAAACACCATGATCAATCCACTTCTTCTTGACACAATCTGCAGCGTAGCCTTTGCCTATTGCCGCAAAACTGATCCGCATTCCCTTCTTCAAAAGAAACACTTCCTTAGTGGCCGGATATAACTTAATCTTCTGATATCCTACCCGATCTAACGCGGCATTAATTCGCTCTTTGGATGGAAATTGAAATTCATGATTTTTAAATTGGTACGTCTGCTTCAAGGGGCCAACGGAAATGTCAAACGCACCCTGTGTAAGCGTAGAGAGTTTCAGGCAGCGTTCCAATAACTCAAATACCTCGCCACTCACTTGTGTAGGTTGTATGCCTGCATTGTTATTGATTAATGTGGTGTAAGACGCTTCTCTGAATTCCGAAAGCTCGCTTTCGATTCGATCGATTTCACGCAATGCCAATTGCAATAGTGAATAGGCGCGCTCCTCATCTGAACTACCAATGATCAGTTGAAAGACAGACCCCATGCGCCTGGTGTTAATCTGAAATTCGGTCATGCAATCGGGTAGCTTCAGAAATTATTTTCTTTACAAAATCCTCAGCCGATTCTCCCTGATAAAGAATTGTGGTGTGCTTTGTCGTTATCGGAGAATACAGAACGAGCGAAGGAAAAGTACCATCAAAACTTAATTTCTCTGCCATTGTGCGATTGTAAGTAACCACGTGGACAGCCTGTTTCTTTCGCTGTGGAAAATCGATCTTCTCTATGCTTACCTCATGCACTCTCAGGCTTTCTAAAAAAGAGGTGTCTGACAAAATTTGTCTTTCTAACCGAATGCAACCCGCGCACCAATCCGATCCGGTAAAAACATACAGGATTGTAGTAGCTTCCGTTGAATTTATCTCTCGTTTTGCGAGATGCTGCGCTGAACTATTCCAGGAGAATAGTGGCAGTACGAAAAGACAACAGGCGATTACTCGTGTCATTCGAATTAGTTGCTATAGCTCACTGACAAGGTAAAGCCGGGCGTCAACTCCTGATTTCCTCCTATTTGTTGAGATATGGAAGGTATAGCGCCCCGAATATTTCCCCACAACATGAACTTGGAATTCAACTTGTATCCGAGCTTGATACCGGGTGCCAGGTAACTTAAATTATTCAGATAGACTGCAGTGAAGATTGAAGTGCCATCGTTGTATTTGCCATCCTTATTGCTCAATACTAAGTTCACATTAAAAATCCCGATAAGCTTTTTGCTCTGGCCAAAGAATTTTCCTATTTGAAACGAGGCGAGTGTTCGGGAACTATGCTGATTCGTTCGGTACGCATAGCCAAGTTCTGCACTTGTAAAGTACTTTGCTTTTCCCAAACCAATGAGCAGCGATGGCTCTACACTGAAGGCATCTACACCCGTGCGCAAACCCGTGCGTTCTTGATAGGATGCTGTTGGCAATACCGCATTTAACTTTCCGGAAAGAACCAGCCCATTCTTTTGGTGAAAATTATAGGTGCCACCTATTTCAATATTGGATAGTCCTGCGAAGCTTCCACCCATTGGCTCCGTGGCAGGTCGAGTTGTTGCAAGTGTTGAACTTGTAAAAACAACCGGCACAATTGCAGTTACCATCCATCGATCGGTGACTGCGTATTCAACATATCCTTGTAAGCTGTTGTTGGTAACGTCGCGGTTAAGCGAAATGACATTATCATTAGCATCTACTAGGCCATTGTATTTTAGGTATGTATAGGCAATTTGAGAAAAGAATTTTCCTTTTGGTTTTGTCCAGGCCTGTTGCGAAAAGCCGCTTGAAAAACAAGTTGTCAGCACCGAAAGACAAACAAAAAGCCTCATGATAGGTTTGTATTTATCCCAAAACTATCAGAGGGTTTATCTTCTCGTTGCTATTTTATACAAAACCGCTCAAAAAGTATACAAAACCAGTTGATTCATATACTTCGCTCTCTCATCGCTTCGCCATATTTCGATAAACAAATCGATTGAAGAGGTCTTCGCGATACGATGTCCCAATCGGCACCTCTTCATTTTGGATAAAAATGGAATTGGAATCGATGGAATGAATATGCTGTGTATTGATGATGTGCGATTTACTTACGCGGGCAAAAATGGTCTGTGGCAACTGATCAAAAATAGTCTTCACGTTCATGGCGGTAATAATCTTTTGTTTATCAGAAACATGAATAATAACATAATCTTTAAGGCCCTCAATAAACAAAATATCAGAGAAAAAGAGTTTTACAAATCGCTTATCCGACCGGACAAAAACATGGTCTGAATGAATCATTGTCGATGCTTCACTGTCTTTTACATCCTTCATCATGCCCAGATAGTTTCTTGCTTTGTCAATGCTTTTTACCAACCGCTCAGGGCGCACGGGCTTCAACAAATAATCGATAGCACCCAATTCATAACTCTCAATGGCATGCTGTGGGTGGGCCGTAACGAAAATGATCAAGGGCAAATGGATTAAGCTCTTCACAAAATCCAAACCATTCATGTTGGCCATTTCAATGTCGAGGAACACTACATCCACGGAGTGGCTCATCATAAAAGCATTGGCTTCAGATGCATTGCTAAAGGTGCCCACTATCTGTATAGAATCGATTTCGGCCATTAACTTTTCAAGCCATTTGATAGCGAGCGGCTCATCATCTACCAGAATACATTTCATTCGTTCGCGGGTTTTACAATCAACTAACTTTTAAAGTGGCAATGATAAGGCAACGCAGAATTGATTTTCGCGGATGGATGTCACCAACTCAAAACTCTCGCCATACAATAATTCGAGTCTTCGTCTCGTATTCGCCAGACCTAATCCGCCGGTAGAGGTTGCTTTGGCACCAGAAATTGAATTCCTACAATTAAAAGCAATCGTGTTTTCGTTTCTATTAAAACTTATTTCAATAAATGACTTGCCCGAATCATCCGCGCTGTATTTTATAGCATTCTCCACAAAGGCAATAAACAAAAACGGAGGAACGTAGGTATTTGAAAAATCGCCAGACTGTTCGACTCGGCAATCAAATTGTATTCGTCTTATTTTTTCCAGTTCGAGAATATGAGAATGAATTTCAATCTCTTTCTTCAAAGGCACACGCTCATGATTGGATTCATAAAGACCATATCGCAATACGTCTGACAAGCCCATGACAATCCGGGAAGCTTTATCCGGATCAATATGAATCAATGTGTTGATGTTGTTCAGTGTGTTAAACAGAAAATGCGGATTAATCTGACTCTTCAGTTGTGCTAATTCCGTTTTAAATTGCACTTGCTGCAATTCGGTTATCATTTGCTCTCGCACCAGCCATTGTCGAAACAAAAGCGTTCCTACCGTTGCGCCTAAATAAATTGTGGGCACCGTTAGCGACTGAATAACGTATGCCAACGAAAGAGATCTCAACCAATCTTGCAATGCGATTGATTGCGTGGTAGTAAGCTCTGCTAAATGAAATTGCAAATAAGTGGCTATGCCAAAATCAGCCAGCAACTCCAATCCGGATAACAAAAAATAAAGCGGGTACTTCTTCTTGAATAAAAATCGAGGCACCAACCAGAAGAGGTTAATATAAATCAAAATAAGTGCGCAGGAGATCGTTGCCAGCTCCGTAGCGGCAATGCGATGTGCCGTTGCCAAATCGTATGTGGCGTAAGTATTCAACGCAAAGACGATTTCAGGAGAAAACTGAACAGCAAATAGGCTTACCAAAAGCAGATGTCTCCAGATTCTATTTTCTCTTTTAACTAAAAAATCCCGGAATACTTTTTCGCAAACAAAGTTGTTTCTATTGACTAGCATTACTGCGAAGGTAAAAAAACTTATCGAAAGAGTAAGTCAGTCCAAAGAGCAGAAAATGAAGATGATTATTGGTCTGCTTTAATTAATTGCATTGATTATTTCAATACAAAATTGATGAACGCAGGCTACGCACGATGTGATTCTAATCACAAAATCAAAATTCGTTGAGTTTAAAATCGAGAGGCAGAAATCGAATGTAAAGGCCAATCGAATTAAAGTCACAACCCAACACGTGTTGCCAGACCCAAATCGAAATTCTTCCGTTGATAAGAAAAATAGATACCTACTTGAATAATAATCTCTACTTTTCCAGTTCAATCACCATCCTATCGTATACTTGCCTCTGATGAGCCCCGCTGATAACCGCTTTTTTTTCACCCGATTGCAATACGAATCAGGCGATTGGGATGTAGACCAGCGCATGCCGGTGAACGTACTCAACTCGCTCATCGAATACACTACGCTCAAAATTGACACCAACGAAAACATCGTTTCACTCAGCAGCGATGATATTTTCCGGTGCCCCTTCTGCTACCTCAGCGGCCACAAGCTGGTAGAGTTTACCGCCAAGGAAAAAGAGAATTTCGAGAAGTATGTCAAAAACGGTGGCTTTGTGTTTGTCGATGATTGTAACCACGACATCGATGGACTGTTTGCAAAAACATTTGAAGGGCAGATGGATCGAATCTTTGGGCCCAACTCGCTGAAGAAAATTCCGAAGACACATCCGATCTATTCATCTTTCTTTCAATTTGAAGGGCCACCTACCACCGCACAAGAGTTGAATGGTTGGGGCGATGATATTGTACACGACTACTTAAAAGCCATCGAAATCAACAACCGAATTGGCGTGCTCTACAGCAACAAAGATTATGGCTGCGAATGGGATTACGACTTTCGCAACAAACGATTTTATAAAATTGACAACACCCGATTTAGTGTGAACATCATTATGTACGCGTTAACCAGTTAACTATGAATTCAGAAGTATCCTCCTCTCAACAATCAGTCGAAGAAATTATCAACAGCCTCAATGGCTTGAAAAAAGAAATCAAAAAGGTGATTGTCGGACAAGAAGAAATCATCGACCAATTGCTGATTACTTTCTTAGCAGGCGGCCATGCGTTGTTAGAGGGAGTTCCCGGCTTAGCAAAAACATTGATGATTCGTTCGCTTTCTGAAGCCATCGATTTACGCTTTCGCAGAATTCAGTTTACCCCTGACTTAATGCCATCGGATATTATCGGCACTGAGGTATTGGAAGAAGATCACACCACAGGCAAGCGCATTTTCAAATTCAACAAAGGTCCGGTGTTCGCCAATATCATTCTGGCTGATGAGATCAACCGCACGTCACCCAAAACACAGGCGGCGTTGCTCGAAGCCATGCAAGAGTTTGAAGTGACCTACGCCGGTGTTACGTATCCGCTGGAGCGACCTTTCTTTATTCTCGCCACACAAAACCCGATCGAGCAGGCAGGCACCTTCCCTCTGCCGGAAGCTCAACTAGATCGTTTTCTGCTTTATATCAAAGTGAGTTATCCGACCGCGAACGAAGAGCGAGCCATTTTAGAAAACACAACCGGCAAGCGAGGCGAAGCCATTCACAAAGTGATGGAAGGCAAGAAAATTTTAGAAGCACAAAAATTGGTGCGCGAAGTGCATATCAGTTCGGATTTGATTGAGTGGGTGAGCAACATCGTGCGAGCTACACGTGCCGGTGTAAGTGATGTTGGATATGTAAACGAATGGGTGCGCTGGGGTGCAGGTCCCCGCGCAGGGCAGGCCATGATTCTCACAGCCAAAGCAAGCGCTTTACTCAGTGGCCGCTTTGCGGTAACCCAACAAGACATTCAGCAGGTAGCATATCCGGTGTTGCGTCATCGTATTCTCATGAACTTCAAAGCAGAATCGGAAGGCATTACCTCCGATGCGGTCACCAAACATTTACTAGAAAATATTGCATTGAAGAAAAATATCTAATGGACGCGCGCATCAAAGAATTAATGAAGCCTTCGCTGCTGAATTCCATCAGCGGGTTAGAGTTAATTGCACGTGTAATTGTAGAAGGCTTTATGAGCGGTAGCAACAAAAGTCAATCCGTTGGTGCCGGACAGGAATTCAGTCAATACCGAAACTATCAGCCGGGCGATGACCTGCGCCAACTCGATTGGAAAATGTTTGCACGCACCGAGCGTTACTATATCAAAGAAGCAGAAATCGAAACAAACATTACGGTCAAGTTCATGCTTGATGCCAGTCGCTCGATGGCCTACACCGAGGGCGATGTGAGTAAACTTCAATACGCCAAAGTGATGACAGCTGTATTGGCTTACCTCGCGCGGAAACAGGGTGACACATTTGGTTTGTATGCGGTGAATGATCAGGCAATCCAATCGGTTTTGCCGCGTTTTGAACAACAACAGTTCATTCGTTTTCTTACTGAGTTGGTAAAGGTAACAGGCCAAGGCAGTTGGAATAAATCCAAAAACATCGAACAGCTTTACGATCACCATGGAAAAGAAATGATCGTCTTCATCACCGACTTATACGATGACAGCAAAGATTTACAAAAATTTATCTCTCGATTAAAAACTAAACGCAACGAAGTAATTGTCTTTCATCTGATGGGCATTCGTGAAACGGCCTTTGATTTTGATGGCTCGTTTACTTTCGAAGATTTGGAAACCGAAGTAAAAACAAAAGCCGACAGCCGGGCACAACAAATCGATTACCAATCACGAATCAATACATGGCTGAGTGAATCGCGAAGCTGGATGCTAGAAAAACAAATCAACTACCAATTGGTGTCAATGGATTTTGCCATTGACGAAGTATTACGAAATTTTTTAACTCAACGTAAACGATTGGTGAGATAATGCAATTAGTGCAACCTATATTTTTGTGGGCTCTAGCCGGATTATCGATTCCGATTGCTATACACCTGCTCAGTAAAAAAGAAGGAAAAGTGATTCAGTTGGGAAGCTTGCGCCATGTGCGCGAAACCAGCACCCAACAATTTAAAAGCATTCGCCTGAATGAATGGTTACTGCTGGTGCTTCGTTGCTTGATTGTTGTGCTGTGGGTAATGTTACTTAGCGGTCTACAATTTAATCAAACGAAAAACCAGCAATGGTTAGTGGTAGAGAAGTCGGTTAAAAATCATCTGTTGGCAAAAACATGGATGGACAGTCTGCAGACGCAAGGATTTGAATTGCATTGGCTGGCCGATGGATTCCCAACAGAAGAACCTACCATCGGTTCGGCTAATTATTGGGAAAGCATTGCTTCACTTCGTCAGCGGGAATTAGAAAAGGTAGTCGTGCTCTCTTCTTCCGGTGTTGAGCAATTTATCGGCATGCGTGAATCACTTCCCGCTTCGATTCACTGGATCACACTTCCCGCATCGGAGCAACGTTTTGTGGCAGAAGCATATCAAAAATCAAATAATGTGTATTGGATTCGGCAAGGAACAACTTCAACTGATGCAACTGAATTCGAAACCATTCGCGCATCAAATGGAATTGATTCTGTGGAAACAAAAAATATTTTTCGGCAAAACGTACTGATTGTATCTGATGAAGCCTTCGAAAAAGATGCACGCTTGTTGAAAGTATCTCTCGAAGTCATTCAAGAAAAATTACCCATTCAACTTACCATAGAAAAACAGAACACAGGCAATTACAAATCCACTAGTAGCGATTGGCTCTTTTGGTTATCCGATCAAAAAGTTCCTGTAACCGATTCAGCTTCGCTTATGTTCTACAAGCCTGAATCAGGATCAGCTATTTTAAAATCTGTTGGTTCCAAACAATGGGCATTAACAAAGCGGCTCTCCATCTCTACGATGGAAGAAACGAACTTCACCTTGCAACTTGCATCTATTTTAATTCCTGAAACTGAAAAATGGAAAAGTATAAGGAAACACGACAGGCGTTCCCTTCCTGATTCTTTTTTGCAAAGCAGAGTATCCTCAGCTGAAACTTCCAATCGTATCATCGAAAATCGTTTTAACTATTATCTATTCATTTTGTTACTGTTTGTTTTTGTGCTCGAACGATGGATAGCTTATCGGAAAAATCAATGAGTGAGACGCGCGTGAACCATAGCATTCAACTCCTGAAAAGGCGCTACCAATTTTATCGGTTGGTGGAAAGTGCTTTATTTGCCGTTGCCACGGGAATACTGGCGGCTTCGATACTACATGTTAGTTCCGATAAGTTAATATTGAAAATAAGTTTGATCAGTGCGTCTGTGCTGACCGCATTTATAGCAAGAGTGCTTTTTTTGAAATTATTTTCACTCAAAGATGAACAGTTTACCAGTTACCTGAATACGCATTATCCACAACTGGAGTACAGTGCCGATTTACTCTTGCAAAATCCAAATATACTGCGTGGATTGGCGCAGTTACAAGTACAAAAAATCACAGAGCGTTTTCATCAACTCTTTCCCGAAATCAAATTGCCACATCGTTTGCCTCAATCTGTCGGATCGGTTGCGATCGCTTCACTTTTGTACGTGGCTCTAGCTTCGTTTATATCGGTCAATCCCCTCACACCCATCATAACAAATCTCGCGTCACAAATCACCGCGTCACCCACCGAAACAGCGCGTATTCAATCACTCTTCATTCAAGTGACGCCACCAGCGTACACTCGCCTCGCTTCTTCCGATGCAACACAACCCGAATTGAAAGTTCCAGAAGGAAGCAAAGTAAAGTGGAAAATAAAATTCAACTCCGAAATCTCCTCGGCACAACTGATCATCTCAGGTAAAGATTCTATTCAATTTTCTCAAGCAAGCGATGGCTATCAAGTCGACTATCTCATTACGGAATCGGGCTTTTATCAAATTCAATGGAAACAAAAAGAAAAAATCACTCGCTCTGATTTTTACAAAATAGAAATCATTGCCGACCAAGCTCCTAAAATCACGATTGACAACCTCAATCAGTTTACCAAACTCGCTCTACGCGATAAGTTATCGCTCACCATTCAATCAACACTCACAGACGACTACGGACTATCACACTCTATCATTGTGGCTACCGTCAGCAAGGGCAGTGGAGAATCAGTTAAGTTTCGAGAGGAAAAATTAGCGTTTGAACAACCCATCAGCGGCAAGCAACTAAAAGCCACTCGACAAATCGACTTACTAAAAATGGGAATGGAACCTGGTGACGAGTTGTATTTTTATGTGGAGGCAACAGACAATAAAAGACCATTGCCTAATTACAACCGAACGGAGACTTTCTTTATCGCTTTGCAGGATACTACGCAGCAGACGGTCGTAGAAGACGAAGGGCTCGGGGTTGATTTAATGCCCGATTATTTCCGTAGCCAGCGACAAATCATCATCGACACGGAAAAATTGTTGAAAGAAAAAAAGAAAATCAGTTCGCAACAATTCAAATCAACGAGCAACGAGTTGGGCTACGATCAAAAAGTGCTTCGTTTACGCTACGGACAATTTTTAGGAGAAGAATTTGAAGATCAAATCGGCAAAGTGGAAGCCCCTTCCGAAGAAGAAGATCACGAAAGTGTGGTTGCCAAATTTGGCCACACGCACGACAAAGAAAATGAACATAATTTGGTGACTGAGAAGAAAGAAGATTCTCATGGTCATGATCATAAAGGTGGTGACGGCAAAACAGAACCTAAAAATCCATTGGAGGCATTTGCCCACAATCACGACGATGGTGAACAAGCTACATTTTTTGTGCAATCCGTTCGCGCCAAGCTGAAAGCTGCCCTGACGGTGATGTGGGATGCCGAACTCTATTTGCGTTTGTATCAACCGGAGAAGTCGTTGCCGTATCAATACACCGCGCTTCGTCTATTGAAAGAGATTAGCAACGATTCTAGAATCTACGTTCATCGAACCGGGTTTGATCCTCCTCCACTGAAAGAAGAAAAACGGCTTACTGCCGATTTAAGTGAAGTGCATAATTCTACCCAAAATAACTCGACAGCATTAACGATTGCGTTTCCACAAATTCGAAAAGCATTAGTGATGCTTGAATCGTGGCAACAAAAAAATAAGCAAACACTTTCTGTTGCTGAAAAAAAACAATTGCAACTGGCGGGACAAGAATTAGCAAGATTAGTGATGGAGCAACCCGGGCAGTATTTGGAAGGTTTGTCGATGCTCAAGCGATTGGAAGAATCGAATATGACTTCTTCAGAATTGAAATCGCAAATAACCGCATTACAACACTTGTTTTGGAAAGTATTGCCACGCTCAACCGATGCTGCAAGTCAGTCGGCTCAATCACTTCATTCATTGGATCTGGAATTTCTAAAAAAGGTAAAGGAGTTGCATGAGTAAAGAATGGTTATTTCATCCGCTCATTTCGCTGTGGTTCATTTGCGCGGGTGCTATCCTCTTGCTAAGTGGTTTGCTTTGGCTTGAGTGGAAGCGACCTGCTAAGTATTTGTATGCTCGTTTGTTTACTACCATCTTATTGGTGATTGCGTTGGCTGGTGTTCTCTTACAACCACACACTCGAAAAGAAATCATCACGGACGGCTTAGTCGTATTGACTCCACATTATGACGAAGCACAGGCAGACAATCTGAGAAAATCTGACGAAGCACTTCAGTTCGTTGTAACTCCGGACGCGAAGTCTTTTGCAAATGCTGCTACACGTACGCTTCATCAACTTCAGCGTGAGAAAAACATTCGCTTTGTATTGGGAGATGGGTTGCCGGAATATTTTATCGAAGAGCATAACCAATCCTATCGTTTTTTAAAAAGCAAAACTCCGGTTGGAATTATTGAATGGAATCAACCGGAAATTTTTAGAATGAATCGAAAGCAAATCATCTCTGGAAAAATCAACAGCGACAAATCCATGAAATTGATTTTGACCGGTCCGGGTGGTGCCGAAGATTCAATAACAGTCTCCGGCAACGGAATACAACCTTTTCAATTTTCGATTACACCCAAACAAGAAGGGAAGTTTGTTTATTCTATTCGTTTGAAAACCGGAGATACAAAGGAAGAGTATCCATTTCCCGTAGAAGTGAAAGCGGTTGAGCCCCTTCGTATTTTAATGGTACAGGGATTTCCTTTTGCGGAAACGCGTTACCTCAAAAATTTTCTCGTTGCTCAAGGTCATCTATTGGCTGTACGCACACAACTTTCTAAAAACAATTTCAACTACGAATACAATGGAATCAATGCACTAAAAACAGAACGACTGACGCCTTCAATATTGGAGTCATTTGATGTGGTGATTACCTCCAGCGAAACGTTGCTTGAGTTACCTTCTGCTGAATTAAACGCGCTAACAGCAGCAATTGGAAATGGCTTGGGGCTCATCAAATTAATAGACGGAAGTGAAAAGAAAAATCGATCTTCACTGGGTTTAGCCATTCAGGAAAACGCAAAAGATACGGTGCGATTAAACCTCAACGGTTCAACAGAAGCTTTTTCTGTTGCTCCGTGGACGGTGAAAGAGTCTGTGGAAACAATCACTAACGCCAACGGACGCACATTATCGGGTTTCATGGAAAAAGGAAATGGAAAGTCGGGATTTCAATTTTTACAGGAAACGTATCAACTCATTCTTAAAGGAAAAGAAGATCACTACGCTGAGTTGTGGTCGCCTTTGCTGGAGCAGGTAGCTCGTACGAAAAATCAATCGCATAAAATTAATTTTAGGAATTCTTTTCCGATCTATGCTGATGAGCCCATAGCAGTATCGGTGATCTCCGCGGAAAATCAACTACCTCGATTAACATTTAATCAAGTTGTCATTCCTTTGCGGGAAGATGTGGTAGTAGATGATTACCGTCACGGTAAAGTATGGGCCGATACAACGGGATGGCATTCACTCATAATCGAGTCTGATTCAATTGCAAAAAATATCTTTATTGCCCCTGCGAATTCATGGAGTGCATTACGAAGCATGCATCTTCGCGCAGCAAATGAACGCCAGGCAACCTATTCTTCCATCTCTGCCAATTACCAATCAAGTCATGAGGAGCAACCCATACCACCATTCTTTTTCTTTTTTCTCTTTTTAGGAGCTGTGGGATTTTTATGGCTGGCCCCGAAACTTTAGAGCGATTCAAATAGTCTATTTATTCAGTAGATTATTCTATCTTTGCCCGCTAATTATTAAAATTCATGAATTGGATGTATCAACCTTGGCCGTGGTATGTTGCCGGTCCGCTGATTGGACTCACGGTTCCTCTACTTCTGTTAGTGGGTAATAAAAATTTAGGCATCTCTTCTTCTTTTCGCCATATGTGCGCGGCTGTTTTGCCAATGCGCATTCCGCTTTTTAATTATGATTGGAAAAAAGAAAGCTGGAGTTTGTTGTTTGCAGCAGGTGTAATCATCGGTGGTTTTTTAGCCGGCTATGTTTTCGCTAACCCAATTCCGGTTGCCATCGCACAAAGTACCAAAGACTACTTTGCTTCCTTTGGCATTGCCACATCTCCCGGACTCATGCCCACTGAATTATTCAACTGGCAAATTTTATTTTCTTTGAAGGGATTTCTATTGATGATTGTCGGTGGCTTTTTAGTAGGCTTCGGCACGCGTTATGCGCGAGGTTGTACTTCGGGTCACGGCATACTTGGTCTATCCGCGTTGCAATGGCCCTCGCTGCTCGCCACGGCTTCGTTTTTTGCCGGTGGGATTTTGTTCAGTAAATATGTTTTGCCCTACATTTTAGCATTATGAAGAATATCAACTATTTATTAATCGGCACATTCTTCGGATTTGTATTGACAAAAGGCGAGGCCATTTCATGGTATCGCATTCAGGAAATGTTCCGCTTCGAAAGTTTTCACATGTTCGGCATTTTCATGACAGCTGTACCGGTGGGTGCGCTATCGCTGTGGATCATTCGAAAATTCAAAATCAAATCGGCAGATGGTAGTGATATTGAAATGCCTCGTAAACCGTATCACCATGGCATCGTGATTGGAAGTTTGTTGTTCGGCTTTGGTTGGGCGTTGACAGGTGCTTGTCCTGGACCCATCTATGCACAGCTCGGCTCGGGTGTGCTGGTGACGATAGTTACGCTGCTCGCTGCGCTCGCAGGAACATGGACATATGGATTGCTGCAAAAATATTTGCCGGATTGAGTTGGTGCCAAATGACGCTTATACGGCTTACCACATTTATCAAAGCTCCAATCGAAGTATGTTTCGATCTATCGCGTAGTATCGACCTACACATTGAGTCAACAAAAGCAACAAATGAAAGAGCCATTGCCGGACGCACTTCCGGATTGATCGAAGAAGGTGAGTTTGTAACATGGGAAGCCACGCACTTTTTTATCCGACAGCAATTAAGCACCCGTATCGTCAAAATGCGAAGGCCAGACTATTTTAAAGACGTAATGATAAGTGGAGCGTTTCGATCCATGGAGCACGAGCATCTCTTCGAAAACAAAAGTGATCACACACTAATGACCGACATCTTTTGCTATGAAGTTCCCTATGGATTAGCCGGAAAGTTTTTTGATCATTTGATTTTGAAACGACACATGACCAACCTACTTGCAATCAGAAATGAGTTGATTAAAAAAGTAGCAGAAGGAGACTAACTAAAATACTTTTCTTAATCAATTACTTTAACGTCTCAGCTATACCCTGCCGATAAGTAGTCGCTGAAATAGTAAACGCTTTTTGAAACTTACTGCTATCGAAAAAATAATCGTTTTCGTATTGATACATCATTTCAACAAACTCCCGAAGCACCGGCACAAACAGACCCATCATGCGTACACCCCATTTGGGTAAGGCCTGCACTTTGAAAGGTTGATCAGCTAATTCACAAGCAATTCGTATGTACTCTTCGCCCGTTATGCGCTCAAGGCTTGTCAACGCATGCCACGTTTGTTGGTAGGCGGATGGCGTATTGCCAAGTATCGCCACACATTTTCCGGCATCAGGGGTGTAGGTAAAGGAGTGATTCTTCTTCTGATCGCCAATCCATTGGGGTGATTTCTTTGCCTGTATGCGTTCCGTTACCATCGCGTGAGTGACGCTGGTAATTACATGTGGACCATAAAAGTCAGCAGCTCGCACAATCATAGCTTGCAGATTGCCTGCCTTCATTTCATCGAGCAAATGAGTAGCAATTTTCGCGCGAACTTCTCCCTTCTTGCTGGTAGGATTGAATGGAGTTTCCTCTGTCATTATTCCATTCACCAATCCATACGGATACACGTTGTCAAAGAAAACCAACTTGGTATTGTGCTTCTTGCAGGCATCAATCGCATTCTTCATCACCTTAGGCCATTGCTCCTGCCATGTAACTGTTTCATACTTTAAGCCGGCTACCAAATACACAACATCGCTTCCTTCAACTGCTTTCTGAGTCTGATCAAAATTCAACAAATCGGCAGAACGCAATTCATCCGTTTCATGCACCCGTTTGGGGTTGCGACTGACCTGCCGGATTTGATCGGTGTAATTGATCAAATGCTTTGATAATTCCTGCGCGATGGCTCCGTTGGCTCCGAGTATGGTTTGCATAATATGTTGATTTAGATGGATGAGGTTTCCTCTTTCAAGACGCTCTTTTAACAAAGTTAGTCTAAGCTGATGGAATTACTTTATTTTTGCGCCTTCTTATATGAACAGTTCTGACCTTCGCATCCAAACCGGCTACCGACAAATCTTAGGATTGGCTTTGCCCATTTCGCTGGCGATGCTGGTGCCTCAAATCAACTTCATCACCAACAATGTATTCTTGGGTGGTTTGGGCGAACAGGCGTTGGCGTGCGCAGCCATCACCGGGGTTTACTACCTTATCTTCGCAGTTATTGGGAGCGGGCTCAACAATGGATTGCAAGCACTCATCGCGCGTAAAGCGGGCGAAAATTTACCGAAAGAAATTGGCAAACTATTCTATCACGGTGTATGGGCAGCACTAGCAATTGCCTTCATGGGCATTCTCATCACGTACACACTCGCTCCATTTATTCTGCGTGCCACCATTCACAACACTGTCATTGCCGAACAAGTCATCGACTTTATTCTCATTCGCATTTGGGGCATTCCATTTTTGTATTTGTATGTGATGCGCAACGCGCTGCTGGTGGGTACGAATCAAACTAAATTCTTGGTTTGGGGCACGCTCAGCGAAGCACTCGCGAATATCTTCTTAGACTACACATTGATTTACGGCAAACTCGGCTTTCCCGAACTCGGATTCAATGGTGCCGCCTACGCCTCCATCATGGCTGAAGCCATCGGCCTGATCGTGATTTACATTGTCATTCATGCCAAAGGAATTCACAAAACATTTTCATTTTTTGAAAGCTGGAAAATTGAAACCGCTACTATCAAACTGATTTTTGTACGATCATCCCCACTCATTCTGCAATATGCACTCAGCATCATCACGTGGGAATATTTTTACATTCTGATCGAACACCACGGTGCCCGCGACTTAGCCGTTTCAAACACCATGCGCAACGTATTTGGCGTGGCCGGCATTTTCTCCTGGTCATTTGCCGCCGCCAGCAACACCATGGTGAGTAACGTCATCGGTCAGGGAAAGCAAGAAGAAGTTATTCCACTGATCGTACGCATTTCAAAAGTAAGTGCCGGGTTTTCTTTGTTGCTGATTGTGACGCTCAATTTGTTTCCAGAATTACTCTTGTCACTTTTCGGGCAAGGAGAAGATTTTATCGTTTATGCAACACCTGTATTACGTGTGGTATCATCCGCTCTTTTGCTTCAATCTTTTTCAGTGGTATGGTTGAATGCCGTTACCGGAACGGGGAATACTACGGTGAACTTATTGATTGAAATCGTCACCTTGACCTTGTATTGCGCCTATGTATACCTCGTGTTGGATGTGTGGAACATGTCTATCACCTGGGGTTGGGTGAGTGAATGGGTGTATTGGATCAGCATGTTCACCATGGCGTACTGGTACATGCGATCCGGCAAATGGAAAACAAAGGTTTCGGGTTAAAATGTGGAATGGGTTTTAGCCCAAGGCTTGTTTCAAATCAGCAATTAAACTTTGGCTATCCTCTAAACCAACACTCAACCGAATGAGATTATCAGGTGTAGGTGAGTCCGGTCCCTCCACTGTTTTTCTGTGCTCCAATAAACTCTCTGTACCTCCGAGACTGGTAGCATTCGTAAACACTTTCACACGCTGCGCTATTTGAATGGCATCTGCTTTCGAGCCCTTCACCAAAAATGAAACGATCGCACCAAAATCGCTCATTTGTTTTTTCGCAATTTCATGACCCGGGTGTGTCGCTAAACCAGGATACAGCACGCGCTCTACTTTCGGGTGCTGCGACAAAAATTCCGCGATCGCTTTTGCGTTCGCGAGGTGCTGCGTCATGCGAGGCACAAAACTTCGAATGCCACGCAATAACAGCCAGCAATCAAATGGACTGGGTATGGCACCTTGTATGTGTTGAATATGACGAATGCGCTCCCATTGTTCATTTTTCTTTGCTGTGATCAGCGCACCTCCGGTTAAGTCGCTATGACCTCCCAAATACTTGGTGGTACTGTGCATCACTAAGTCAGCACCCATCGCAATTGGATTTTGTAATGCCGGTGTTGCAAATGTATTATCCACCGCCACAACAATATTATTCTGCTTACAAATAGCGATGACCGAATTCAAATCAACGATTCGAAGTTGAGGGTTGGTAGGGGATTCTGTCCACACCAACTTCGTATTGGGTAGCAACGCTTTCGTTAAGTTTGTAATGTCGCTTAAGTCTGTAAACGTCACCTGCAAACCCCACGGCATAAAAATATCTCGCAACATCGTGCGAATGCCCGCATACGCATCAAAATTAATTACCACATGGTCGCCCGGACGTAAACTTAAAAACACGGCGTTGGCCGCTGCACTGCCACTGCTGAACGCGGCAGCATCTTCTCCACGTTCTAGCTGAGCCAAAACATTTTCCAGAGAGTTTCGGGTCGGGTTTCCCTCCCGACTATAAACATTTCCAGTGGGATTTTCTCCAGTGGGCGTATAGTGGAATGTGGATGACAGATAAATAGGAGTAGTCACTGCACCTGTCGAAGGATCAGGAGTGGCACCTGCATGTGCGCAAATGTTTTTTAATTCATCTGTCATTTCAAATCTTTTTATGGTTGACCAAATTTACAAGTAAGTTCATATCGGCAACACCAATATCATTTTTATTCCTCCACAAAAAATCACAATTTTGACTGTTGAGCAACTCTAAACCCTAACCCAAATGAAAAAAGTACTCATTCTTAGTTTATTCTTATTCTTTGGCTTGGCGCTGAAAGGTTTTAGTCAAACCGTATATGCTTCCACCAAAGGTGAAAAATATCACACAGCCGACTGTAAATTGTCAGGGGATGCAGATGGCATGACACTCGAAGCTGCCAAGAAAGCAAAGAAAGGCCCATGCGGTGTTTGCAAGCCCAATGAACACCTAAAAGACAAAGTAACACAGTGCAGTGGCAAAACAGCCGATGGCACGCGATGTAAGCGAATGACCTCCAGCAGCAAAGGAAATTGCTACCAACACTGCAAGTAATATGAATTTACAACCGCTTCACGCACAAGGCCCCAGCCTGTCGCGCATCGTAACAGGCGTATGGCGCTGGCAATCACTTTCATCTGAGTCGGTGGAGCGATTGATTAAAACTTCTATTGATGAAGGCATCACTTCATTTGATCATGCCGATATCTACGGCGATCATAGTTGTGAAGAACTGTTTGGCTCCGTTTTGAAAAACCAGCCTGCACTTCGCAACCAGATGCAACTTATCACAAAGTGTGGTATCAAATTCAGTTCTGCCAAGCGCCCGCAAACGTGGATCAAACACTACGATACTTCGGAAGATCACATCATTTGGTCGGCAGAAAACTCGTTAAAGATGTTGTCTACCGATCATCTCGATTTGTTACTGATTCATCGCCCCGACCCACTACTCAATCCGCACGAAGTAGCAGAGGCATTTGTGAAACTAAAAGCAGACGGTAAAGTATTGCATTTTGGGGTGTCCAACTTTACACCCTCGCAGTTTGAAATGCTACAACAATTTTTGCCATTTCCATTGGTGACCAACCAAATTGAAATTTCGCTTTCGCGGATTGACTCACTCTTCAATGGTGATTTGGATTTGATGATCAAACACGGCGCAAGCCCAATGGCATGGTCGCCACTAGGCGGCGGCAAGCTTCATTTTGAAGAACGAGATTGGTTTGCCAAAGCCACCAAATACAATGCATCGTACAGTCAATTGGCATTGGCCTGGTTGTTAAAACATCCTTCCAACATCTTCCCGATCCTAGGCACTACAAAACCCGAGCGCATCACCGAAGCCGCCAAGTCCACTGACATTGTGCTTGACAAGCAAGATTGGTTTCAAATGCTGCAGTGGCCTACCGGAAGAGAGGTGGCGTAATCGAAGCAACTTACACGTGATCTTCTACCTTATTATTTTAGCTGTTGGTGCTACGCTAATTGGAGCGATTCTGGTGCGTATTCAAACGCAGAAGAAAATTAAAAAAATAAAAGAAGAGTTAAAGCTGCAATGGGCCAAACCTAAAGTAGATGGTTTCGATTTTGAAAAAATAAAAAAGTACTCGGATGCTTCATTAGGAAATTCATTTCACCAATTAACGGAACAGACTCTAGAGGACATTGATTTTCAAAAAGTATTTGCCTTTGTGGATCGAACCACCTGTAAAGTGGGTCAGCAGGTAATTTATAAACGGATGACCCAGCCTGGAAACGATCTCATCAATCCACTAAACCGATTTATCAATTTTTTCAGCAAACACGAAAAGATTCGCGATGATGTACGGTTCAAAATGCTTTCGCTTAGCAGCCCAGATGCATACTATATTTCTTCTCTGCTAAACAAAGAACTTTTGGCTCGTCCAAAATGGCTTTGGGCATTGGCGCTCAGTTTGTTGGTCACGTTTTGCCTTGTTATTCTATCCTTTAAATATCCTATCTGCATTGTTCTTTTGCTTACACCACTTACGCTGAATATGTTGGTGCATTATTGGAATAAAGGAAACACCTATCAATTCATTCGATCATTTCCGCAATTAAATGCACTCATTGAAACGTCCGAATATGTAAGTAAGTGTCATGATGAATTGTCAAACGAATCCGTAAAGAAATCTATTGCCCAATTACAATCATTCAAGCGAAAGTCTGTGTTGATTGCTTTGAGCAACAAAAGCGGAATAGAGGGTGAACTATCTCAATTTGGAAATTACTTGGCAGAATTAGTTAAATCGTTTTTGCTCATCGAAGTTTGGGGGCTTTTCTGGATCGTTAAAGAATTAGAATCCAAACAATCACATATTGAAGTATTGATCGAATATGTCGGTGAAATGGATATGGCCATATCCATTCTTTCGCTGCGAGCCGGAGAATCAAAAACTTGTGAGCCACAATTGGTCAATAAAAGTAAAACCGTCGCGATGAAAGGAGCTTATCATCCTTTGATTGAACATTGTGTTTCAAATGATATTCATATAGATGGAAAAAGTGTGTTGATCACAGGCTCCAACATGTCTGGCAAATCTACCTTTCTGAGAACGTTTCTGATCAACTCAATCTTAGCACAAACTATTTACACTTGTTTTGCCGATGCGTTTATCAGTCCTCCAATCAGACAATTTTCATCACTACGAATTGATGACAATCTCTTTCAGGGAAAGAGTTACTATTTTCAAGAAGTGAGTACCATCGCCACTTTTTTAGAAGCCTCTGAAACTCCTTATCAAAACTTGTTTGTGTTGGATGAAGTCTTTAAAGGGACGAACACGATTGAACGCATCGCCTCCGCGAAAGCGATGTTATCCTACTTAAACAAAGGCGACAATATCGTTTTGGTTTCAACGCACGACATTGAGTTAGCCGATCTATTGAATCAGGAATACGATTTGTATCACTTTTCAGAATCTGTAGAAAATAACGAATTGAATTTTGATCATTTGTTGAAACCGGGGCCGCTAACAACAAGAAATGCGATTAAACTTTTAGAGTTAGCCGATTATCCTTCTGAAGTAATTGAAGAAGCAAAGAAAGTGAGCTCTCAATTTTCAGAAACATCAAAAAATCGTTGATGAGCTTCCTTGAAAATATGGAGTGAAAAATTATTATCTTTACTAAATGCAATCAGAACATACTTCAGATCTTCAAACAGAAAAGTTGGACATCATTCAGTGGTTGGCTGGTGTAAAAGAGCACAGAATAATTAAACAGTTCATGCTTTTAAAGCAAAACTAACCAAGAACCAGTTTCTCTTCAATTGAGCACAGATGAAAAAAAAGCAATTGATGCAGGACTAGCCTCTATTGAGTCAGGTCGTTCAATGACTCATGATGAAGTAAAGGAGATAACAAGAAAAAAATTCTCAGGATTATTCAAATAAGCTAATTGAAAATCATTTGGTCTGAGGATGCATAAAAGTAATTTGGGCATCTTCAATAATGCCAAAATCAGGCTTCTTCGATAACTTACTCCAACTCCACTATCAACTCAACTTCAACCGAAATATTCATCGGCAAGGCATACATGCCCACGGCAGAGCGCGCGTGTTTTCCTTTTTCGCCAAATACACTCACCATCAAATCAGAAAAACCATTGATTACTTTAGGTTGATCGGTGAAATTTTCAGTACAGTTCACCATACCCAATACTTTCACGATGCGTTTCACTTTATTCAGGTCGCCAATTTCCGCTTTCAGTGTAGAGAGTATTGCAATAGCTGTTTGACGTGCAGCCGCGTAGCCTTCCTCGGTAGTTAAATCTTTTCCTACTTTACCGGTGATGTTGGTGCCGTCTGCGCGGGTTGGTCCGTGCCCGGCAATGAAAAGCAAATTGCCGGTGCGAACTGCCTTTACATAGTTGGCAATGGGTTTAGCCGGTTCAAACAATTCAATCCCTAAATCTTTTAACTTTTTATCGAAGTCTATTTTTTGACCAAACGATAACATGCTGCATGTTAACAACAGAAAAAACGGTACGATGATTTTTTTCATTTTGTGTAGTGATTACGTATCCCAGCCTTAAGCTTTAAGTGGCTTTTTATTTAACTTCTTCTTGGCTTGATTCATAGGTTTGCGCTTCAATGATTTTTGAGAATAATTCTGAATGAACACGCGGATTCTATCTTTTTCTTCTGTAGTTAATGGTCGGGGATCAACCAAAAGCTCATCTTCCAATTGAGACAAATCTATTTCCACCTATTAGTAAGCTTATCAATTTCAAAGTCGAGATATATCTTCTTTGATTTTTTCACCTTCTCAATTTACGAAAACTACGACAAATTAATCGTGAAATTATTGCTTAATAAATCCCTTGTTCTTCAAGATGCTCGTCAAAAACTTGCGCTCGTTTTCGGTATTAAAAATCCGGAACGGAAGGTGAATGAGTTGTGCTTTGTTTACAAATAACACAAAAGCATCTTTGGTAAGCTTGGCGCTTTGAATTTGATCCCACTTCATGGGCATGCCTTCGCGAGCATTTATCTTCATGATAATCTGTTGGCTAGTGATCTCGTACGAAAATCGCTCAAACAGCATCTTGCCTTGCTCCAATTGGGTAACCCCATAAAATTGTATCCACCAAAACAACAAGTACAAGCCCGCTCCTACAAAAGCTCCGATAAACCACCAGATGCTGGCAATCCACAAATAGCAAAGGCAAATGGCCAATACAATCAAACTCACCCACCATTGCTGCAATAAAATGTTGCGCAGGGCCATGCGGATGTAATCGCTCTTCTCTAATCTGTAATTTTTTGTCTTTACAATCATAAACTTTACCTGAATGGGACGGCAAAAATAATCCAGTTTTGCCGGAAATGCAGTGTGGGTCGAAAATTACTTTTAATGGGGTTTTTTGGGGCGTTTACCGCGATTTTAAACTCAGATCAAGACTTTTTACAGAGTGTGTCAAAGCGCCAACGGAAATGAAATCTACACCCGTTTCAGCCACTTGACGTAACGTAGCTTCTGTAATTCCTCCGCTGGCTTCGATTTTATATTTGCCTCCTATCATTGAAACAGCTTGCTTCATGTCGGTCACATTCATATTGTCGAGCATAATTATTTGCACACCACCCACTTCAAGCACTTCCTTCACTTCGGTCAGATTGCGTGTCTCAATTTCAATAGAAAGGGGTTTGCCAATTCTTTGCAAATACGCTTTGGTGCTTTCAATGGCTGCGCGAATACCACCCGCCATATCCACGTGATTATCTTTTAGCATCACCATGTCATACAGCGCAAAACGATGGTTCTGACCTCCGCCAATCCATACCGCCCACTTTTCCATCAGCCGAAAATTGGGTGTGGTTTTGCGGGTATCAAGCAGCCGTGCTCCTGTGCCTTCAATCAATTGGCAAAGTTGATGCGTGTAGGTAGCAATGCCACTCATACGCTGCATGCAGTTCAGCACCAGCCGCTCGGCAGATAAAATAGAACGGGCCGGGCCGGTCACTTCAAATGCTATCTCTCCTTTATGAATAGCATCTCCATCTTTTTTGAAATAAGTTGCCTGCAACGTAGGGTCAACCTGATGAAATATTTTTGCTGACAATTCGAGACCGGCAATGATACCATTGTCTTTGATAAGCAATTGCGCTTTGCGAATGGTGGTCGCAGGAATAGCTCCTAACGAAGAGTGGTCGCCCTCACCAATATCTTCCTGTAATGCCAGTTTAATAAAAGTGGCAATGGCCTCCCCGGTTAAATAGGCGGGCCGCATTACTCTTTGATGAAACTTATTTCGTGAACGAAGTATTTCTTTTCCGATTCCTTCACCCGCATGAGTACGCTGTAGCTATTGCCCCCACTCGTGTACTTACATATGGCAAACTTCAAACCACTGGGCGAAGAGCCCGTGTGCACAATGGAAAAATCGGCGACCGGGTGTTTCTTAAAAAAATCAGCCAGCACAAATTCTGCCTGCGCTTTGCTGTAGTTATTTACATCGCCCTCAATGTTAATATCAACCGATTGATTAAAATATTTGACAGCCTCTTTGGCATTGTTGGCCTTAATGGCATCTTTCACAGGAGCAAAAATTTCGGCTTGCGCCATTACGCCTCCATAACCAAAAGCCAGAATAACTAATGCAATCCACTTATTTGTTCTCATAGTTTGTAAGGTAAGGCCAAAAGTATGCCATAATCGTGTTTTGTAAAAAGATTTGTCGGTCAATTTAGCCGAACAAGTGTTATGAATTATTCATAAAGTCAGTTGGCACGATTTTGCACATCTATTATCGCGAATGAGCCTATATTTGGGGTTTATTTGAAAAAGCTATGAACAAAAAAGTGCTCTTAATGATTTTAGATGGTTGGGGTATCGCCAAAAATTTAAAAGTTTCTGCCATCGACCATGCCCAAACGCCCTATATCAATTCTCTATACCAAAAATACCCACATAGTAAGTTAGAAGCATCTGGTTTAGCTGTTGGGCTGCCAGCCGGACAAATGGGTAACTCGGAAGTAGGTCACATGAACATTGGTGCCGGCCGCGTGGTGTACCAAGATTTGGTGCGCATCAACAAAGCCGTTGAAGAAAAAGAATTGGATCAGAATCCAGCATTGCTGGAAGCATTCAAATACGCAAAAGCAAATAACAAATCTGTTCATTTTATTGGTCTGATAAGCGATGGAGGCGTTCACTCACACATTGAGCACCTCAAAGCGCTTTGCACCATTGCCAAAAACGAGCATGTATCAAATTTATTTATTCACGCCTTTACAGATGGTCGTGATACGGATCCAAAAGGTGGCTATAGCTATTTAACTGATTTACAAAATCACTTAGCAAAGTCCACCGGAAAATTAGCCAGTATTGTAGGTCGCTACTATGCCATGGATCGCGACAAGCGTTGGGAGCGTGTGAAGTTAGCCTACGACCTAATGGTAAATGGCGAAGGAGAAAAATCTACAGACCTGCTCGCCTCTCTAAAGAAATCATACGATGCAGACGTTACCGATGAGTTCGTGAAACCCATTGTTGCCGTTGATGCTACAGGTAAACCCATCACAACCATTCAATCTGGCGATGTAGTTTTATGTTTCAATTTCAGAACGGACCGCGGCCGCGAAATCACCATGGCTCTCACACAGCAGGATTATCCGGAGCAAGGAATGAAAAAGTTGCCTTTGTATTATCTGACGTTAACGAATTACGATGATTCGTTTCAGAATGTGCACGTGATGTTCGACAAAGATAACCTGGAGAATACCTTGGGGGAGATTGTCTCAAAAGCTGGTAAGAAACAAATTCGAATCGCGGAAACTGAAAAATACCCACACGTAACTTTCTTTTTCTCGGGCGGTCGTGAAGATGTTTTCGAAGGAGAATCAAGAATCATGTGTCCATCACCAAAGGTGGCTACCTATGATTTAAAACCAGAGATGAGCGCCAATGATATCAAAGACAAAATCATTCCTGAACTTGAAAAAGGTTCTGCTGATTTTATCTGTTTGAACTTTGCCAATCCGGACATGGTGGGTCACACCGGTGTTTTCTCTGCTGCGGTCAAGGCTGTTGAAACAGTAGATAAATGCAATGAAGCGGTAACCGAAGTGGCGCGCAAAAATGGTTATGCAGTAATCATCATAGCCGACCATGGCAATGCCGATATTATGGTGAATGAAGACGGAACTCCAAATACAGCACACACCACTAATCTGGTTCCATGTATTTTGGTTGACGACTCAAAAACTTATTCAAAAATAAAAGATGGTAAGCTGGGTGACTTGGCTCCAACTATTCTTACCCTGATGGGTATTGCCATTCCAAAGGAAATGACCGGAACTATTTTAGTTGAAAAGTAAAAAATGAAAATAGCTTTTGTCGGTTTCATCAGTTTGTTTTTTTTGACTGCTGCATGCAAACAAGCCAATCAGGTGTATGATAAACCGTATTTTGATTTTGATAGTCTGATTCACACGCAAGTGCAGGCACGGGCCCTGCAACAAAAAACCATTTTCAAAACGGCAGCCCTGAACAGTCAAAAAGATTCTAGTTCGTTTCAGGCCGATGGTAAAGTGCTGGCCCACGAATGGGATGCCTTCTTGCAATTGGATGTGATCAACAAGCCGATGTACAAAAACAATTATGACATTACCGAGCGCGCAGATGATAAGAGCAATCTAACTATCCGCAGCTATCAATGTAAAATTCCATCATCGGTGCCCTATGTGCATTTCTATTATCATGATTCATGGGCAAACCTCAAACGGATCGAATCGATCTATGAAGAAAAAAATGTACTCAATTCCGTAGCTCGTCACTTGACTTTGGCATTCGATGAAGAGCAGGGCAAACCATTCATTCAAAAATATTCAATCACCGGTGGTCAGAAAATGATTTTCAATGACACCGTACAATTTTCTATTCAAGGCAGCATCTCCCACTAACCGATGGCGAAACGTTTTAAAGAAGAAGAAGGCGAAAAGAAAAAGTTAGATAAGGAAGGGATTCGAAAACTGCTGGGCATTTTTCGCTTTGTTTTGCCTTACCGCAAAACCTTCTCATTGGGGCTTGTGGCATTAGCTCTATCCAGTGGCACGTTACTGTCGTTTCCCTATTTTGCCGGCAAACTGTTGGACGTAGCTCAAGGAAAAAACGATTTTATCCTTACCAGCATTGATCAGATTGCCCTTGCGCTCATTGGCATTTTAGCTATTCAAGGTATCTTCTCCTTTTTGCGTGTGTATACTTTTACCATCGTGAGTGAGCGTTCGTTGTCTGACTTGCGCCATGCTGTGTATTCGAAAATGGTATGGTTGCCCATGTCTTTTTTTGATAGCCGCCGCGTGGGCGAACTGACCAGCCGCCTCACTTCGGATGTGGGCACCTTGTATGACACCTTCACTTTTACATTGGCGGAACTGCTTCGCCAAATTCTGGTTTTGCTCATCGGCATTCCACTGATCTTCATTCTCACGCCGCGGCTCACCATTTTTATGCTGCTCACCTTTCCAGTGCTAGTAGTGGCTGCGCTTTTTTTTGGTAAGTTCATTCGCAAGCTTTCTAAAAAAACACAAGATCAACTGGCTAACGCCAATGTGATCGTGGAAGAAACCTTGCAGTCGATTGCCGTTGTTAAATCATTTACCAACGAGGTTTTTGAAACCTTACGTTATAAAAAATCATTGAACGAAGTGGTGAACACGGCAATTCATGCATCCAAATACAGAGGGTTATTCATTTCGTTTACGATTCTCGCTTTGTTTGGAGGAATTGTGGCTGTGAGTTGGTACGGTGCTTATCTGTTGCAACACAATCAGGCTACGGTCGGAGAATTATTTTCATTCATTATCTACACTTCATTTATCGGTGGTTCAATTGCCGGCCTGGGCGATATCTTTAGTTCGCTGCAGCGTTCAGTGGGGGCATCGGAGCGGGTGCTGGAAATTTTGGATCAAAAAGATGAAGCCATTGCCTCCGATAGCAAATTGAAACTAAAAGGCAAAGTTGCTTTTAAAGATGTGTCATTTACGTACCCAACACGCACCGATTTTCAAGTTTTAAAATCCATCACCCTGCAAATCAATCCGGGTGAGAAAATTGCATTGGTGGGTCCGAGTGGAGCCGGTAAATCAACCATTGTTCAACTGTTGATGCGCTTCTATCCGCTCTCTACCGGCAGCATTGAGGTAGACGATCAATCCATTACCGATTACAACCTCACCGATTACAGAAGCAACATTGGCATTGTGCCACAAGAAGTGATTTTGTTTGGTGGCACCATTCGTGAAAACATTGCCTACGGAAAAGCCAATGCTACTGCCAACGAAATTGAAGCTGCCGCGCGCAAGGCAAATGCGTGGGAGTTCATCGAAAGCTTTCCTGAAAAGATGGAGACAATGGTGGGTGATCGGGGTGTGAAACTTTCTGGTGGGCAAAAGCAACGGGTGGCTATTGCCCGGGCTATTTTGAAAGACCCCTCTATTCTAATTTTGGATGAAGCTACCAGTTCCCTAGATGCCAAATCGGAAAGCCTGGTGCAAGAGGCTTTGGAAAAACTGATGGAGAACCGGACGACTATCGTAATCGCCCATAGACTAAGCACGATCCGCTCAGTTGATACCATTTTTGTTATTAAGGATGGGCAAATTGCCGAATCCGGTAGCCACACTGAACTATCGCAGCGCGACAATGGTATTTATCGTAATTTGCTAGAGCTACAGTTGGAAAAAAGCTCATGAAAGGAGAAGGCGAAATACTAAAGGATTTTGATTTGCGTCATACCACCAGCCGGTCGGCCATTCTAAAGTTATTCTTAAAAAAGCCATTCGCACTGTCGTATACGGACATTGAGCGCGAAATTGCGGAAGTCTTTGACCGGGTAACGGTTTATCGAACACTGAAAACCTTTGTGGACAAGGGGGTGGTTCATAAAGTCCTCGATGATGGTGGATCTTTGAAGTATGCCCTCTGCAGCGACCTGTGTACGCATGCGCATCATCAGCACGAGCATGTACATTTTAAATGTACTGTTTGTGGCCAAACCAGTTGCTTAAAGGAAGTAAACATACCGCTCGTAGAGTTGCCGGTAGGTTATGAATCGCACGAAATCAATCTCCTGATTCAAGGGAAGTGCCAAAATTGCCATTAATTTCATGTTTTTGGGGTTTCCTTTCGACGGAAACTACGATCTAATCGCACGCGTAAGTTTTTTGTGTAAAATATATTCGTAGATTTGAAAATTGTATCAGACATACGCTCCTCAAATGCACTATTTTTCCCTGACCTCCTAACTTGTAATATCGGGTGATGCTCCTCTTCTCTCTGTTTCGCAATCAAAGTCAAGAAGAAACCATTTTATTTGGTGTATTTTCGGCTGTTATTTTTGTCTTTTTATTGGTAGACCTTGGTGTCTTCAATAAGTCGGCTCATAAAATCACTACCAAATCGGCTCTGTATCAATCCATATTCTGGGTCATGATCAGCACGATTTTCGGCTATCTGGTGTATCTCTATGATCCGGGGAAAGACGATGCCATGGTCGAGTATTTCTCAGCTTATCTGACGGAATACGCGCTTTCGGTAGATAATATCTTCGTAATTCTTCTCATTCTTAAGTACTTCTCTGTTAAAGAAGAATACTATCACAAGATTTTGTTTTGGGGAATTTTAGGTGCCGTTATTTTCAGAGGTGTTTTCATTTTTGTGGGCGCCTATTTTATTGCCAAATGGCACTTTATTCTTTACATCTTCGGGGTATTTCTGCTCTATTCGGGTATCAAAATTTACTTCGAAGACAGTGACGAGAAAATTGACCCGGAGAAAAATCCAATTCTTAAACTATGCCGCAAATACCTCCCAATCACCAATGACGAAATGGGCGGCAAGTTTGTAGCGAAGGTAAATGGCAAATGGATGTTCACACCGCTCTTCCTGATCATTGTGTTGATTGAAACCACCGATTTAATTTTTGCGGTAGACTCCATTCCTGCGGCTTTCGCCATTACACAAAATGAATTCCTGATTTATACCTCCAACATCTTTGCGGTGTTGGGCTTGCGCGCCATGTTCTTCCTACTCTCTGGCATTATTGATAAGTTCTATTTGCTTCAAAAGGGACTTAGTATCATTCTGTTCTTCATTGGAGCAAAAATGTTGTTGGAGATTGTGCACTACGAAATTCCACCACAGCTTTCTTTTGCGGTGATCTTGGTGACACTTACCTTCTCGATTGTGCTTTCTGTAATTGTTCCGCAGCGACTCGAGAAGAGTGCTGAGGATAACGATCAGGAATAAGAAATAGCCGTTATCAATTAACCGATTTCAGTAAAGAAATTGGCTGGCAAAATTCTGAGCAACACTGGCAGGCTTAAAAATCGCTGAGGCAGCGAGATGATCACAAATGTTGGGATTGTTTTTAATGTAGCGATCAACAACTCCGCCATTCGCTTCTTATCTTCTGCATTTAGTTCGGTAGATTTAGCTCTGCGCAACAGCGACATTAATTCGCTATTTTGTTTCACTTCCTTCACCAATCGGCTCAGATTGCTGGCCGTTACTTGCGACATGCGCTTGATAAATCGCTCACTAACCTGATCGTATTCTTGTTTGTTTTGGAGTGTATCCAGATGATCCCAGTGCTCGAGAACAAAGCCTTCAATGGCAATCATACTATTTTCGAGATCGTCAGCAGAAAAGCCTAAATAGGTGCGAAAACGTTCCAGAAAATGCTGTTCGTTCCCTTCTACACGTTTATCGGCCCATATCGTCAAAATGGCCATCTCCAGAAAATACTTCTTCAGTATCCAGGAGTTGTTGGTTGGCAAGTTAATTTCTTCTACTGCTATGCCTTGTTCAAAAATGCCCATTGCCTCCTTTTTCTTTTCGCTGGAAAGAGCCGCACTGATTAAAAAGTAATCCAGCAGTTTTCGTTCTTCAAACTCAACTGAGTGATTGGCATGCGCAGCCGCAGCAATTACTTTTATCACGGAGAAGCGTAGCTCTTCCCGCTCGTACTTAAAGAAATCTGAAACGATTTTATCGGCATTGGTGTGTATCCACTGCCCAAAAATAAAGATGTCTAAAAACAACAGGCTGTTGTGAAAAAACTGAATCCAGAAATTTGCGCTGTGTTTGGAGGTTAATTCAATGCGCTTATCGAGAATGGTTTCTGCTATTTCAATAGGCGACTTGCGTCTGCCAAAAAGGGTTTTTGAAGAGGTGGCGAGTTCGGGAAAAACGTTGTTGTAAAAGTTGCCAATGCTATCCAACGTTTTATCAATTACTACTTTCAGTTCTTCATGAGTGCGTATCTGCTTATCGTAAAAGAGGATGGAGCTGCTGATCAGACTTTCTGCCAGTAAAATCTTCATCCGATCTTTTTCGTTCCACTTTGATGCGCTGGGGTGTTGAAGGGAATCAATCGCCTGACCGTACATTAAACCTGTGGGTTGAATGACCCGATAGAGCGCTTGCTCAGGATGGGAAGTCTTCTTGCTTTCAAAAGATAGCTCCTTGAGTAAATCCTGACGAAAGTCAAGGTAGGCTTTTAACCAACCTTTTTCACTTGGCTTCATACGTTAAATATCTGATCAAGATACTAACTTTTTATACAAACATCTTATTGAATTTCTTTCCAGCCCTTTTTTTCGATGAATCTGAAAGACTCTTCTACCTTTTTGCGGAGTTGTACTTTGAATCGGTCGAGTTTTTTAGCTACTGTTTTGTCGCTAGTGGCAATGATTTGTGCTCCCAGGATACCTGCGTTTTTGGCTCCATTAAGCGCCACCGTTGCCACTGGAACACCGGCTGGCATTTGTAAAATGGATAGAACCGAATCCCACCCATCGATTGAATTAGTGGATTTGATCGGCACGCCAATGATAGGCAATGAGGTAAGCGATGCTACCATACCCGGAAGGTGAGCTGCTCCGCCGGCGCCGGCAATAATTACCTTTAATCCTCTGCTTTTTGCTGAAGATGCATAAGCAACCATCCGCTCGGGTGTGCGGTGGGCTGATACAACTGTTAGCTCAAAAGGGATTTCCATCTCCTCTAAAAAGTCGGCTGCTTCGCGCATCACTTTTAAGTCTGACTGGCTGCCCATGATAATTCCAATTAGTGGTTTGCTCATGCGATTACTTTTAAGGTTTGTTTAACAAAGTTGGCTTTCTTTCGCAGATTATCCATGTCAGCTTCCACAATCGTAATGTGACCCATTTTGCGAAAGGGCTTGGTTATTTTCTTACCATACAGGTGAATGTGGGTTCCCGTCAAACGAAGCACCTCCTCCAACCCCTGATACTCAGCCTCACCTGAAAATCCGTCTTCGCCCAACAAGTTTACCATGGCACTAGGCAAAACGGTAGCCGTGTTGCCCAATGGCAAGTTTAGAATGGCCCGCAAGTGCTGTTCGTATTGCGAAGTGATGTTGGCTTCAATGGTCTGGTGTCCGCTGTTGTGAGGTCGTGGGGCTACTTCATTTACCAACACCTTTTGCTCCTTCGTTACAAACATCTCCACAGCTAGTAACCCGACCATATTCAATTTTTCGATGACCGATTTAGCAATGGCATCAGCTTCTAGTGCAACAGTTGCAGAAATTTGTGCCGGAGAAAACAAGTACTCTACCAAATTGGCAGTTGGGTGAAAAACCATTTCCACAGCAGGATATGATATGATTTCACCTGCTTCATTACGCGCTACGATTACAGCGATCTCTTTTTCGAAATCAATCAGTTTTTCTAATAAACCCGGGGCATCAAAGGCCTTTTCCAAATCAGATTCCGTGCGAAGTAGTTGCACGCCTCTGCCATCATACCCTTCTTTTCCAAGTTTATTGACAGCCGGTAAGAACGATCGGTTGGTCATTATCTGCTGTTTGTTATCGGTCAGGATAAAGTCGGCTGTAGGAATCTGGTGCTTCTGATAAAACTCTTTTTGTGTGCGCTTGTCTTGAATTAATTGGATTACTTCCGGCTGAGGAAATACTTTCTTGCCTTGCCGAACGAGTTCTTTCAAGGCCTCCACATTTACGTTTTCTATTTCGATGGTAATGAGATCACAGTTTTTACCAAAGTCAACTACGGTTTGATAGTCTGTTAACTTGCCATGGGTGAATGATGAAATGCCTGCACAAGGCGCAGCCGCATCCGGATCGAGCACTGAAAAATGAATGTTAAAATCAATGCCCGATTGAATGAGCATGCGGCCAAGCTGCCCGCCACCGAGTATACCGATTTTTTGGTTTAAGCTCATGAGAAAGATTCAAAGAAAGTTTAATGCAATTTTTTACCACCATGAAAGATAGATAACATCGGCCAATACTCCGGATATGCATCTATCTTTCGAGTGTTAACTCTAATCCTTCTTCAACTGATCAAACTTTGTTTCAGCCGGTTTTTTGGGGAACACGTTGTCATTCAAATTTACATCGCCGGTTGCTCCGGCAGGGTCAATAACTACGTGCGTTACTTCCTTCTCTTTCAAAAAGACCTTTTTCACTTCCCACTCGTTCACGCGCCAAATCTCTGCGGGAATGGTTTCCAACTCCTTGCTGCCGTCTTTGTAAGTCCACTCAATAACTACCGGGGTCACCAATCCTCCTTTGTTTTTCAAGGTAATTTCGTACATGTTTTTACCGGCTATTTTCGCACGTACATCGGCATCGTTGATTTTATTTTTAAACTCACCGTAGGCTCTGTCTTCGGTGTTGATCATGGTAATCTCTTGAGGGCCGTTATTAAAGTCGGTGGCTTTTTCTTTGGCCGCAGTCGCTAAATCGCCTGCTTTGGTTTTGATGCCCTTGTTCTCCAGATCTTTTTGCTCCGATTTTACTTTAAACCATTTAACCTCATCCAGTTCCACATCTACATTATCAACTGTATAAAACCAGCCTCTCCAAAACCAATCTAAATCTACCGCCGAAGCATCTTCCATCGTACGGAAGAAGTCAGCCGGCTTGGGATGTTTGAATGCCCAACGCTGCGCATATTCTTTAAATGCCTTGTCAAATAATTCAGGACCCATCACAGTTTCGCGCAACAGCGTAAGTGCCGCTGAAGGCTTGCCATATGCATTGGGGCCAAAGTCGTTACCGGGAATATTATCCGAATCCCACATGATCGGGCGCATCATGTTCTTGTCGCCTTTCATGTAGTTGGCCATACCTTTGGGTGAGCCCCAATTGATGCTCACATTGGGGTAGCGCTCACGTTTTGTTTCTCGTTCCAAAAAAGAATTCAATCCTTCATCCATCCAGCTCCACTGACGTTCGTCTGAGTTTACAATCATCGGGAAGTAATTATGACCTACTTCGTGAATGATTACGCCTACCATGCCCTCATAAGTGCGTTGTGAATAGGTGCCGTCTGCTTTCGGTCTTCCGCCATTGAAGCAAATCATAGGGTATTCCATTCCCTGATTGGCGGTGTGTACTGAGTAAGCCGTTGGGTATGGATAATCAAATGTGCGGGCTGAATAAACTTCTAATGTATTCTTAATCGCTAGGGTCGATTCTTTCGCCCACAATGGATTTCCTTCCTTCGGGTAGAGTGATTGTGCCAATGGCGTTTTGTCGTTTACCTTCACCGCCATCGCATCCCAAATAAATTTCCGTGAAGTGACAAACGCAAAGTCGCGTACGTTTTCAGCATAAAACTCCCACGTGCTCTTTTTCTTCGAGCGTTCCTTTTCTTTCTTTTTGGCTTCTTCTTCTGTTACAATAAACACAGGCTTATCAAAAGTCTTCTTAGCTGTTTCAAAACGCTCTATTTGCTCTTTGGTAAGCACGGCTTTGGGGTTTTGCAACATGCCGGTTGCACCTACAATATGATCCGATGGAACCGTAATACGCACACGATAATTTCCAAAGGTCAATGTAAATTCACCTTGACCTAAGAATTGTTTGTTTTGCCAGCCTTCGTAATCATCGAACACACACATGCGTGGAAACCATTGTGCTTCGGTGTAGAGGTAGTTTCCATCTTCCGGAAAATACTCATATCCTCCACGCTCACCAAACTTCACACGGTCTTTTTCATTGTAGCTCCACTCTACTTTGAAAACAAACTTATCACCTGTTTTCATAGCTACTGGAAGATCCACACGCATCATGGTGTGGTTAATCAAAAAAGGAAGGTCTTTGCCATTGGCGTCTTTTACTGATTTTATTTTAAAGCCACCTTCATAATCATATGTGTCGCTGGCTAATGGAAAGAATTTCGCGGGGATGGAATCACGAATGCGATTGGTTTCTGTTTTGTCCGTCATGTTGTCTTTCGACAAATTGTTTTGGTCCAGTTGCAACCACAAGTAGCGAAGTGTTTCCGGGGCATTGTTAAAGTAAGTGATGGTCTCCTTGCCGGTGATGAATTGGGTTTCATCATTCAATTCCACATCAATGTCATAGTCGGCGCGTTGCTGCCAGTAATTAACTCCGGGTGCGCCTGATGCAGATCGGTAGCTGTTTGGGGTAGGCAAAATCTGATCGAGCTGCTCAAATTTACCTTGCCATTTTTGCTGGCCGAATGCAGAGGCAGCGAATACCACGATAATTAAGGTGAAGAATTGTTTCATTGTTTAAAGTTTAATGTTAGGGTCACTTGGGATGGTCATATCATCTTCGGTTGGCGCACAAGATTCAAATGAGCATCTCACAAAACGAGTTTATTAAAAAGGCCTTAAAAGTAACCAAAGTTGAGTGAATGCCGAACGAATATTACTTGATCGGAGACTAGAAGTAAATCCAATGAAATCGTATCCCCTTCGTGGAAACTTCAATAGCCGGAGCCGGACATTTAACAATGGTGAGCGGAAACAACAGCGTGCGCCAAACCGATTTTAATGAATTAAAATAGTTTGGATTCAAATCCAGCGACAAAAAAAATTTTCTGTATGGAGCATAGCCATGTGCTGCATTTTCTCCGTCACGGCCATAGATCATGCCTTCTGCACCGAATCCAATGGCAATTGACAAAAATGAAGGCCACCATTTTTTTTCTGGCGTCCAACTGTACCATAGGGTTTGCCCATTGTAGTCTTTCAAGGCTTCTTGTAAAAATCCGTCTCCTAACAAACTGGGTCGCAACACGGCAAATGAAGTGGGGTGAAAGGAATATTTCGGAAAGATTTTAATGTGACTCCACCACTTGATTTGTGCGAAAAACAAAGTTGCCCCAAATGCATTGGCTACTAAATCAAAAAGCGAAGCTCCATAGCCAATGGAAAAGCCATCCATGATTTCAATAGACGAAACAATGATAAATCCGGTAATCGTACCCAATGAAAGTGCCTGCTTTAATCCACCCCAGCGCAGAAGCCTCCACGCCACGGCACAAATGTGAAATGACCACGCAGCATGTGCCAGCTTATCCAGTTGTTTCCATTCGGGCCAGTCGTTAAAAAAATGAAAGGGCTGCACCATCTGATCGGCATACCAGGCTTTTGCCAATGCTGCCACCAGCACTACATAAACGAGCACCATCAAACCAATTACCCAATGCAAGCGGGATTGGGTGGAAACAAACTGTTTGAGATTTTGGATCACTGCGCCAAGATACAAGTTCGTCATTGCAAACGCTGAATATTTTCTACTTTTGAAAGTAAAGTGATTCTATGCAACGAATTTATTTTTTCCTGATTACAGTTGGTTTGTTGATTTCATGTGGAAGAAGTGATGATTCATCCTTGCATTTATCATCCATCATTCCCTTGCCTGCGGAAATAAAGTCGGGATCAGGGAATTTTGAGTTGGTGAACAACACCGTGATATACATTCCACAACCCAATGAAGAATGGAAAAATGTTTCCGGTTATCTTATCGGCTTGCTTCAACCGGCAACCGGATTTCAATTTTCAGTTCAAAACGGAATTGGAGAAAAAGGTATTTGCTTTCAATCGATCGATGAAAAAGAATTAGGAGCAGAAGGTTATCGCATCACCATCAATGAAGAGGTAATCACCATCGCATCGAATCAACCGCAAGGTGCCTTTCGGGCAATTCAAACACTCCGTCAGTTATTGCCTGCAACCATCGAATCGAGTACTATTCAAAACAGTTCATGGAAAATTCCGACAGGAAGCATTCGCGATTTTCCTCACTACGGCTACCGGGGTGCTATGCTGGATGTGGCACGTCATTTCTTTTCGGTAGAAGAAGTAAAACGGTATATCGATTTGATTGCGCTTTACAAAATCAATTTTTTGCATTTGCACTTGTCCGACGATCAGGGCTGGCGTATCGAAATAAAATCGTGGCCGAACCTCACGCACGTGGGTGGGCAAACGGAAGTGGGTGGTGGATCTGGGGGCTTCTACACACAAGAGCAATACACCGAAATCATTCGCTATGCACAAGAGCGCTACATCACGGTGATCCCTGAAATTGATATGCCCGGTCACATTAACTCCGCACTGGCTTCGTATGGCGAACTGAACGGTGGCACCATAGTGCCTGCTGAAGGAAGATTGTCCATCGCAGCCAACGCCAATAAAATCTTAGATGGTAAATCGAAGCCTACTGAATTGTACACGGGAATAGAAGTAGGCTGGAGCACCTTGCGTTTAGAGAAAGAAGCTACCATGCAATTTGTAAGTGATGTGATACGCGAGTTGGCAGCACTCACACCGGGGCCTTACTTCCACATCGGTGGCGATGAAGCCAAGGTGACCAAGAAAGAAGACTACATTCAATTCATTAATCGCTTTCAGGAATTGGTGAAGGCCAACGGGAAAACCATGATGGGCTGGGAAGAAATTGCGCAAGGTGAGATTGCCCCTGAAACCGTTGTGCAGTTTTGGAATGCACCGAAGTATGCGCGGATGGCATCGGAAAAAGGAAGTAAAATTTTAATGTCGCCTGCGAAAAAAGCATATCTCGATATGAGTTATGATTCTACGTCAACGTATGGGTTGCACTGGGCGGCCTACATTGAGGTGGATAGTGCGTATCTGTGGGACCCGACTACTTTTGTTGATGGAATTGATTCTCAAAATATCATTGGCATTGAGGCACCCTTGTGGTCGGAAACAATTTCGAATATGGATGAGGTGGAGTACCTTTTGTTTCCACGATTACCCGGCTATGCGGAAATCGGGTGGACAAAAACCGAAACTAGAAATTGGGATGAATACAAAGTGCGTTTGGGGAAACAAGCGGAGCGCTTCCGGTTAATGAACATTGATTTTTACCGTTCCAAAAAAGTGCCGTGGGTAAATGGTACTATTTCTTCTAATGAGTTTTAACTGCCGATTACAACTCTTAAAATACGCTATCAAAGATCAGGCAAGTATTTTGAAATAAAAATAGTTAGACCCACCATCCGAATTTCATCTTTTGATACGAAATCCACTTCAAATGGAGTAATGACAAAAGTCTGCAAGGGTTTTAAATCAGCTACCGAATTGTAAAAGCCTTTCTTTAACACAGGTGCTTTACTATACTTGATTTCTATTGCCGCTTTCACTTCTTCACCTTTAGAAAGAACTAGATCGCATTCGGCACCAGCATGTGTACGGTAATAGTATGCATCTAACCGACTATTTTTTGCATATACAATTTGACTGATTACATAGCCTTCCCACGAAGCTCCAATTGAAGGATGATTAACAATATCCTTTTCCGAATGAATATCTAACAAAAAATGAAGGATGCCCGAGTCATTAATGTAAACTTTAGGAGCTTTAATTAAACGTTTACCTGAGTTCTTGAAAAATGGTGGAAGTCTTCTTATAATAAACGCGCCTTCCAAAAAGTCGATGTATCGCTTTAGTGTAGTCCCCGAAATATCCAATGAATTCCCTACATTTTCGGCATTCAAAATAGCGCCATTCATGTGCGCTAACATACGCCATAGCCTACGCATTACAGAAGATGAGAATCTTACATCAAACAGAAGCGGTAGATCTCTTTCAATATAAGTGGTAATGAACGAATCCATCCAATCGAATCGAACAGATGTTGACCGCATCAATAAAGGTGTCGGAAACCCACCGTGTAGCCAGTGCTGCTTCAATCTTATTTTATCTGGTAACTCGTGTAATGCAATTGGATTAAGGTAACTGTACATCACTCTTCCAGCTAAACTCTCTGAGGCTCCCTTTAGCAGATCAGGTGAAGCCGAGCCTGTAATAATGAAACGTCCTGGTTCTCTTTTTTCATCAATCAGCGATCGCAATAGTGGAAATAAGGTAGGTATACGCTGTACTTCATCGATAATAACACATTGCTCCTGATAGGCACTGAAATACGCCTCTGGATCACGATTAATTGCCGCTACAGAACTTGGGCGTTCCAAATCAATATAATGCGTTCCCTTCTTCAATTTTGAAGCCAATTGTTTCGCCAAAGTAGTTTTGCCTACCTGCCTGGGCCCCAATAGAACAACAGCCGGAAAAGCGTTTAAGCCTCTAATGATAGCCGCTTCAAGTGTCCTTTCGATCATGCTTCAAAGGTAATAGTATCCTTGAAATATTCAAATGCAATTTGACATTTTCAAGGATGAAGCATAAGAAAACCGAAGGATTCGTCAGTAAATTGACTAGCTCTTTAATTCCTAACGCATAATTTGGGTTTATCAAGAGGTTGTTTAAACAAAAAAGCTGCCCTTGTGAGGCAGCCTTTCATTTCGGTTAAATACCATTCAATTTTTCTTTTTCAATTCATCAAACTTACTTGGCGTTGCCACTTTCGGAAACACATTGTCTTCGATGGTGATGTCAGCTGTTTCTTTTTGAGGATCGAGTACCACACTCACCACTTCTTTTTCTTTCGCGAAGACCTTGGTCACTTTTGTTTCATTGATTCTCCAAATCTCGGCAGGCAAACGCTCAATCTCTTTGCTGCCGTCTTTAAACGTCCACTCGATAATCACCGGCATCACCAGACCTCCTTTGTTTGAGAGCGTGATCTCATAAAAGTTTTTGTTTTCCATCTTCGCCATTACGGCCTTGTCGTCAATACGGTTGGCAAACTCACCATAAAAACGATTGTCGGTAGGAATTACCGTGAAGTATTCGGGGCCTTTGCTGAAGTCGTTCGGCTTTTGGTCGCCATCGCCTTCCTTGGCCAAGTCACCTTTCGCCACTTTCACATCTTTGTTTTCCAAATTGGTTTTTTCGTTGCGCACTTTATACCACTTCACATTGTCCAGCGACATGTCTACGTTGTCGGTTGTATAAAACCATCCTTTCCAAAACCAATCCAAATCCACTGCCGAGGCATCTTCCATCGTTCTGAAAAAATCTGCAGGCTTTGGATGCTTAAACGCCCAGCGCTGTGCGTATTCTTTAAACGATTTGTCAAACAGCTCCTTGCCCATCACTGTTTCGCGCAGAATGAAAAGGGCTGTTGCTGCTTTCGCATATTGTTCTGAACCGAACGCAATTACTTGCTCGGAGTTGGTCATGAGCGGGCGCATGATACTCTTGTCGCCTTTCATGTATGGAACGATGCCTGCTGGTTTGCCTCTACTCCAATCCAATTGTGGATAGCGTTCCAATTCCGTCATCAACTGCACAAAGCTGTCAATACCTTCATCCATCCAGGTTGTCTGGCGCTCATCATTGTTGATGATCATCGGGAAGAAGTTGTGGCCCACTTCGTGAATCACCACACCCAGCATGCGTTGCAAGGTGGCGTTGTCATACGTTCCGTCTTTTTTCGGGCGACCGAAGTTGAAGCAGATCATCGGGTATTCCATACCGATAGAAGCCGCGTGAACCGAGGTGGCATGAGGATACGGATAGTCAATGGTGTATTTCGAATACACTTCGATCGTATTTTTTACAGCAATGGTAGACTCTTTTTCCCAAAGTGGATTCCCTTCTTTCGGATAGTATGACATCGCCAATGGAGTTTTGTCTCCGATCTTCACCGCCATCGCATCCCAAATAAATTTACGCGAAGAAGCGAAAGCAAAATCGCGTACGTTGGTTGCTTCAAACTGCCATGTTTTTTTCTGCGTAGACTTGGTCTTCTCGCGGGCAATCGCCTCATCTTGTGTTACAATGATCACCGGTTTGTCGTAGGTGTTTTTTGCTTTTTCAAAACGTTCGATTTCTGCTTTTGTCAATACTTGTGTCGCATTTTTTAAGGAACCGGTTGCACCAATAATATGATCGGCCGGAACAGTAATGCTCACTTTGTAATTTCCGAAAGGAAGGGTGAATTCACCGCGACCCAAAAACTGTTTGTTCTGCCAACCCACTACGTCATCGTACACACACATGCGTGGGAAGAACTGAGCGATGGTATACACATAGTTGCCATCTTCAGGAAAAAATTCAAGACCACTGCGGCCTCCATATAAGTTACGGTCGTTGATATTGAAAGACCACTCTACTTTAAACGAATACTTATCGCCCGATTTTAATGGCGAAGGTAAATCCACACGCATCATGGTTTTGTTAATGGTGTAGCTCAGTGCTTTTCCACTCGCATCGGTTACTGCTTTTACTTTGTAACCACCTTCGTAATCATACAGATTAAACTGACCGGCCATGGTTTTAGCAGCGGTAGAGTCGCGGATAGAGTTGGTTTGGGTTTTGGCTGTGTTGCTCTCTTTATCCAAAATATTTTGGTCAAGTTGCAACCATAAGTATCTCAAAACATCCGGAGAATTGTTGGTGTAGGTAATGGTTTCCTTTCCGGAAATGCTTTGGTTCAAATCGTTGAGTTCAATGGCCATATCGTAATCGGCTTGTTGTTGCCAATACTTTGAGCCGGGTGCGCCGGAGGCAGAGCGATATTCGTTGGGTGTGGGTAAGGTTTGATCCAATTGTTCAAATTTACCTTGCCACTTGGGCGCTTCGGGTTTTTGCTCTTGTGCCCACGTGCCGAGGGACACCAGCATGCAGACGAGTAGTAAAAGTTGCTTCATATAATTAAGTAGTTCAAAAGTTTACGTGTTTACTAGATACTCAATGGATTGCTACAACCGGTCTTTCATTAAGATGATAGCTATTCCGGCAATAGCCGAAGACAGCACCATCTTCCAATCTCTTCGGGTTACTTTCAACAAATCGACCAAAAGAAAGCTAAGTGCGAGGAAAATCGCTACCACAATTATTTGGCCGAACTCCAAACCCAGATTAAAGGCCAATAACTGTGATAAGATACTCTGGTTTTTTCCCAAGATAGCTCGCAAGTAGTTGGAGAAGCCCAACCCGTGTATCAGTCCGAACAGAAGTGCGAAAATATAATTGAGCTGCACCTTGCCCGTATTCAACGTTTCGTCTTTCTTGAACAGATTGGAAACTGCCGTGATAAAAATAGTAAGCGGAATTAAAAACTCGATGAATGCGGGATTGACTGTCACGAGTTGCAAGGTGGCCAACGCAAGTGTAATGGAGTGGCCAATGGTAAACGCAGTAACTAAAATCAAAATCTTCTTCCAATCGCTGACTAAATAAACAGCGCACAGTGCCAGTACGAACAAAATATGGTCGTACCCATTCACATAGTCTAAAATGTGCTCTTGCCCGAGTGTGAAATAAAGAGAAAATTCATTCATCTAATCTGCGCTATTTACTTTTTCCCACTTGTTATCACTGTTCAATCGCCACTGCTGTCCACGCATATCAAGCCAGATTCCCATCTCAACATTTTTCTTTTTCTCTGACCCAAATCGAATTACATTGTCATCTAAATCGTATATGTGCATTTCGTAACCCCACCAATAGTTAGTTGGCTCCTTCCGTATTTTCGCATTACGCTTTCTAAATTCTTCAAAAAGAGCATCAACATTTTCAATACCAATATAAGCCCAAGTACCTGAATGGCCTTGGTCACCCTCGCATAACATGAAGTGACAGCCTTGACGGGATACGGAAGCCATAATGGAGGGATCAATCCAATCCACCGAAAAGCCAAGTGCCTCCCTAAAATAAACAATGGAATCATTCAGATTCCTAACAGGTAAAATTGGGATTGCCGGATGAAAACTGTTCTCCATTGCAGTTGCTGATTGGTGCAAGTATAAAGCTAATTTTGATTTAGGACAATTCGGGGTATTTTTGCAGCGCTAATGAAAGTATCTGTTTTAACCTATCTGTGCGTATTGTTGATGGCGACATTGCCCATCACCACCGCCGCCACTACGGTTCACCCCGTGCATATCTCCGTTACCGAAATCAGCTACAGCGAAAAAGATAAAGCACTACAGATCATCTCTCGTTTGTTCATCGACGACTTGGAACTTTCCATCCGCGCACAACGCAAAGAACCCGACCTGGATTTGCTTGACCCTAAAAACGGACTCACTACTCAACAGCTGGTGATCAACTACCTCAACGAACACTTTCGCGTAAAGCTGGAGGGCAAGATCTGTAAGTTCAAATATTTGGCGGTGGAGCGCGAAGACCTATCGCTCATCGCCTACATCGAAATTGAAGGAGTTAAAAAAGTGAAGTCGTTGGAAGTTTTCAACGATGCCATCATGGGCACGCACGATGATCAATCCAATCTGGTGCATGTTACTTATAAAAGTCCGGTGAAGAGCGCGCGCCTTACAGTCAACTCTCCTTCAGAAAAATTTGTATTCGAAAAAAAATAATTCTCACCCACAACTGATTATTAACCTTACCTAAAATAAATCTCTTATGCGTCAAAAAATTGTAGCCGGAAATTGGAAAATGAACAAAACATTGGAGGAAGCACAAATTCTTACTTCTGAACTGATGGGCATGGTGGCCGATGAAGTGAAAGGAAATGTGATTACCGTTTTATGCACACCCTTTCCATACCTAATTCCGGTAAAAAATCAATTAGGTCAATCAACGATTAAAGTAGGCGCACAAAATTGCAGTGAACATGACAGTGGGGCTTACACCGGTGAAGTGTCTGCCGTGATGCTAAAGTCGATGGGTATTCCTTACGTGATCATTGGGCACAGCGAGCGCAGACAATATTTTGGTGAGGATGGAAAACTCCTCGCCACCAAAGTAGACAAGGCGTTGGCCAATGGAGTTACACCTATTTTTTGCTGCGGTGAGCCGCTCGAAATCCGTGAGAAGGGAACGCACGAAGCATTGGTAAAGCAACAAGTAGAAGAGAGTTTGTTTCACCTGAGTGCAGAAGCGATTCAAAAGGTGGTGATTGCATACGAACCCGTTTGGGCGATTGGTACTGGCAAAACAGCTACATCACAACAAGCACAAGATATGCATGCGGTCATTCGCCAACACATTGCCGGAAAATATGGCGCTGCCGTAGCACAAGAAATTTCCATTCTTTATGGCGGTAGCGTAAAAGCCGACAATGCCAAAGAACTTTTCGCTTGCGCGGATGTAGATGGCGGCCTGGTAGGCGGTGCCTCCTTGAAGTCAAGAGAGTTTGTGGAGATTATTAAATCAATTTGAAAATGATCCAATTTGAAAATTTGAAAATGACTTGTCTACGTTTCGAGAGTCATTTTCAAATTAAATAATCTTCAAATTTTCAAATTATGTATTACACCCGCCTGCAAGTGGTTTGCGATCCGGACTTTTCGGAGATATTGATGGCCGAAATTGCCGATGTTGGCTTTGATACGTTTATGGAAACGGAGAAAGGCTTTGAAGCCTATGTGGAAGAGCGCCGATTCAATGAACAACAACTGGCGGAAGTACAGGAAAAATATAAATCGGTAAACCCTCTTCTCTTCTTTTGGGATCAGATTCAAAAACAAAACTGGAATGAGCAGTGGGAGAAAAGTCTGGAGCCAATTGTGGTAGACGACCGTTGTCTGATCCGCGCCGAATTTCATCAGATAGAAAAAAAATATCCTTACGAAATCATCATCACTCCGAAGATGTCTTTCGGCACCGGCCATCATCAAACTACTTACCTGATGATCAAAAGTCAGTTGGACATGGATCATCAACAGAAGCGCGTGATGGACGCGGGCTGTGGCACCGCCATTCTTTCCATTATGGCCGCCAAGTGTGGAGCTGCCGAAGTGGTTGCTTTTGATATTGATGAATGGAGCGTGATCAATGGAAAAGAAAATATTGAAAACAACGAATGCGCGTGGATTCAACTCCACCGCGGAACGATTGAAGAAGTAAAGCCAACCGGTAACTTTGACATCATTCTGGCAAACATCAACAAAAATGTGTTGCTGCAAGAAATGAAAATCTATGCTTCGTATCTGACACCGGGCGGGTTTCTATTGTTGAGCGGCTTCTTTACAAAAGACATCGACGATCTAAAAGCTGTAGCATCTCCCATTGGGTTGCACGAGGTGAAACGCGACGAAAAAGAAGAGTGGGCATCGCTTTTATTACAAAAATAAACTGACACAGTATTCGTTAGTTACCATTCAACGACGTTGCAGTAAGCTCAACTTCTTATCTCTTGTGAAGAGGAACGAATTACTCATTGGCGAAATAAGATGCCTCGTGCCTCGGCAAGACAGGGTGTGAGAAGCGTTTAGTGTGATAAGAAAAAAATTTATGGTTCAGTTAGGAATCTGCCGAACATCCTTTATCACCAAAATAAGATGCTTCGTGCCTCGGCAGAACAGGGTGTGAGAAGCGTTCAGTGAACATTGCTCTTATTACGTCAGGTGTAAAACAGGGCTTAACTTAACGACATTGATTTACCATTAGAACTTTCGCGTTTTATTTCCGAATTTCACCTGTTTATAAAATTGATTAAAGCGATTCAGTAGAATCATCGTTCGTCCTGTCAGGTGTGGCGTATGCGAGCGATTTTATCCACTTATCATTGTGAAAAATAGTTTCCTTACCATCTTTTTAGCAAGTGTTGCTACTGTGGCCACCTTCGCCCAGCAAGAGCCCGGCGGAGCATCGTATCAACTGGGGTTTCAGGATAGCATTCGCGTGCTGCTGAACAACACGCGCGCTATGGAAGTGATGGCCATTGGCGATGGCTTTGCCAGCGTATGGGCAAATATGGGTCCCGATCAGCAAACGCTCATCCGGAAGCAGGCCAAGCTCATGAAAAAGAAAGGCTACAAGCTGCGCCCGCATTTTGTCAACTACTACGGCTCAATCGTAGCCGCACTTTCCATCGAAAAAACAGATCCTTCCAAATTCAATCGCTTTTTAGATGTCGCCAATCAGGTGATTACAAAAGAAAACAGCAATCAGGCCAACATTTTCTTTCAGCAAAGCCGCGACTTCTTTGAACACCATGCCCTCAACTATCAGAAAGCATTTCGCCTCAACGCCAGCGATGACAGTTATTCTTTTGTTTACAAAGAACCTGCCGCCCCTGATACCACACAAGCCTATATTCCACCCGCAGAGCCAGACACTACCTCGGTCACCCTACCCAATTGGAAGCAACCCATCATTCAACCTGAGATTTACGGAGCCGCCATTGAGTTCGATAAAGTAACACTTACCTTCGTCACGCCATACGACTCCACTTCTCTCGTGGGCACAGAAGGCAGCTACTTCCTGCGCGATCGCATGTTTGTAGGAGAGGGCGGTCGCTTCGATTGGAAAGCCGCCGGCCTTTCAAGCGACTCGGTAAATTATGAGCTGAGTAAATATCATTTCAAAACCACGCAAGCGTATCTGAAAGCTGAACAAGGCAAGCTGCAATATATTGGCAAGCTATCTGGTCGGGTGCCAGGGCAATTTGAGTTCAAAAGCATCAGCCACAAAAAAGGTCCTTCACCCTTATACCCGCGCTTTAAATCGTACGAAAACAACGTGCCCATTCTGCGTTTAGGATCGGACATGCTAATGTACAGCGGTGGTGTGGGAATGAACGGCGCCACCATCAACAGCAACTCTGTTAATAGCGATCTTGCTACACTGGAGTTGCGCGGCGAAGCAGACAAACGTTTCAGGGCTCAATCACTTAACTTCACCTTTAAAGATTCATTGATTCTCGCTTCAAGTGCAAGAGTTGTAATCTACCAGGATAACGACTCGCTCTCGCATCCTTCCATGTTCTTGCGGCTGGACATCGCCAAACAAAAAATCACATTAACGAAAGACAAAAGCAACCTGCGCAAAGCACCGCTTTCTTCCTCTTACTTCGGAATTGATTTTTCTGCGGATGCGCTGGTGTGGAATTTGAAAAACGATAGCATTACCATCAACGTGGAGGGCAGTGGTGGTGTATCACCCATGGTGATAGAATCCAATGATTTTTATGATCCGAATGACTTCAATGAGCTGAAAGGAACAGGCTTAGGCTTTCATGCACTCACTATTTTTGTGAATTATGCTAAAAATTCCAACACACAGGATTTTTATGTTTTCGATTTGGCCAACGCCAACCGCAGCACCGAAAAAGTTCGAATGGCCGCCGACTTTCTTTCGCAAAAGGGAATGATTTTATACGATGCCCGCAGTGGTAAAGTACATGTAAAAGACAAAGCCATGCACATGCTGCAAACTATGGATGGCAAAGCCGACTACGATAACATGAAGTTGCATTCTCTTACCGATACTGTAGCCAATGCCACACTCAGCCTGAAAGACCGCAGCATGGTGGTGCACGGCGTGGAAGAATTTAATCTGAGCGATTCGCTGAACGTGGTGATTAAACCCGATAGTGCGGTCATTAAATTTTTGCGTAACCGCGATATCAAATTCAACGGCACGATCAACGCAGGAAACTTTGAAATCACCGGCAAAGACTTTACACTCAAGTACGATAGCTTCTTCATCAACTTAAATCACATCGACTCCATTCGGTTTTATGTGACTGAGAAAAACGGTACACGCAGACGTGTGAACAACTCGATGGTGGGTGCCGATTCAACGGCCGCCGCAGCGGGTGGGCTACAAGCCGGCGCCAACAAAACTTCAGGCACCTTATTCATCAACCGCCCCGATAATAAGTCCGGTCGTATGAAGGTTCCAAATTATCCCAGGCTGGATGCCACTGCGGGTGGGGTGATCTACTTCGACCGCGAAGAAGTGCTGGATGGTGCGTATGACAAGTCTGTATTTTTTGTAGTGCCGCCTTTCAAGCTGGATAGTTTGAACGATGCCGATCCGGGTTCGATCAACTTCGAAGGTACTTTCATTTCGAGTGGCATGTTTCCGGCGTTCAAAGAAAAACTGCACACCATGCCGGATAAGTCGCTCGGCTTTACACACACTATCCCTAAATCGGGGTACAATTTGTACCAGGGTGAAGCCAAATTATATGGCGGCTTAAACCTCGATAATGCCGGTATTCACGCCAACGGTCGCATTGAATATCTGGCAGCAAAAGTAGAAGCCGATGATTTTGTTTTTTATCCAGACTCTGTGTTGTCGAAAGGCAAAACCGGAGAAATAAAAGAAAAGCAGTTCGGCAATGTGGCGTTTCCGCAGGTAAGTTTTAGAGATTACCAACTCAAGTGGTTTCCTAAGCAAGACAAGTTCAAAATGAAAAATCTGAAGGAGCCATTTTCGTTGTACAAAGGGACGGCAACTCTCAACGGTATCATGACGGTTTCGAAGAGTGGAGTTGCCGGAAGCGGTAAATTGAGTACACGTGGGTCGGAGGTGGCTTCGCGCGAGATGACCTTTAACTCAAAAGACTTAGGTGCCCGGCATGCGCGGTTCGAAGTAAAAACCGGCAACCCTGATAAGCCAGCCTTGGCCGGTAGCGATGTGCGCCTGAAGTTTGATCTCGATAAGAACGTAGCTACCATCAGCCCGGAAGTTGAAGGCGTTGCCGCTATTGATTTCCCATACTCTCAGTTTAAAACTTCCATTCCACAAGCCAAGTGGGATTTGACAACACAAAAAATCGTGATGACCAAAGCTGAAGATGTGCCGATTGAAAATTCGTATTTCTATACCACCAAAAAAGAATTGGACTCCCTCAACTTCAGTGCAGAAAAAGCAGAATACGATATCCAGTTACAGCAGTTAAAGGTGAGCGGTATTCCCTACATCATTGTGGCAGATGCCAAAATTACGCCCGAAAACAACGAGGTGTTGATTTTGGAAAACGCTAAAATCGGCCAGCTGAAAAACACAACCATCGTGCTGGATACCCTCAACGGATATCACGCGCTCACCAATGGTGTGGTGGATATCATTTCCCGCAAGGAGTTTACTGGTTATGCTACCTACCAATATGTGAATGCGGCCAATGACACTTTCAAAATTAAGATGACGGACTTTCATCTGGAGCCCATTGCCCCCGAGGGAAAATCCAAAAAGAAAGACCTGAACGCTACGCAACAAACCGTGGCCAATGGAGCCGTTGCCGAAACCGAGAAGATATTGGTGGCTCCTCGCATTTTTTACAAAGGCGACATGGTGATGTACGCCACACGGCCAGCACTTCAGTTGAAAGGTTTTGTAAAGTTGGATTTGAAAAAATTAAAAAACTACAACACGTGGCTGGCCTACAATCAAAGCGGTGACGAAAAAGATATCTATCTCGATTTTGATAACACAGTAACAGAAGAAGGAAAGCGTGCCACAGCCGGCTTGCATTTCGCACAAGACAATAGTCTGTATATCACGTTTGTGTTTGACAAAAAAGATGAAGGTGATGATGATTTCTTTTTACCCAGCGGCTCGCTGTTGTTCGACAAAGAAAGTGGTCAGTTTAAAATTGAAGACCGGCAGAAAGCAGCCGGTGAAAAACTTTCCGGAAAAGTGCTTGCCTACAACGAGGAAAAACAAGAAGTAAACTTTGAAGGCCCCGTTACCTTTTTTAAGAATCTGAAAGATTTGAGTCTTACCGCTTCTGCCATCGGCTCGGGTAGCTTAGCTACCAACGAAATCAAAATGAATTCACTAATCATGGCCAACATGGCCATTCCCGATGCAGCCTATCAACTCATGGCCGTTAATCTGCAGGAAGTGATTAAGAACGAAGGCGCCACCGAAGGGCTGGGCGATCAGGCGGAATTGTTATACAAAATGGCCAACCTGGTCGGCGAATCCATTGCCAAAGATTACGAACAAAAATCGCAGCAAGGTTACGTTTCATTGAGCACGGTGCAGGGACTTATTCAGCCCATTGTCTTTTCGAACGTAAACTTAAAATGGTCGCAGGAGCGCAAAGCCTTTTACAGCGAAGGCTCGCTGGGGGTGAGCAACATCAACCGCAACGACATCAACGGAGCATTTGAAGGCTTTATGGAAATTCGCAGAAATGAAGATGGCACGCCCGTGTTTCATGTGTTCTTCAAAGCATCGCCCGAGGCATGGTACTATTTTGGTTTTGAAGACAATCGCCTGATGGTACACTCATCGAATCCGGCGTTCAACGATCTGATCTCGAAGAAGACCAACGCCAGCAAAGCAAAAGTAGGCGAGTTGGTTTTTATTCCCGGTACTGACGAAGAAACCCTTTCATTCATCAATCGCTTCCGTTTGAATTATTACGGCCTCGAAGCACCTTACGATTTGTCGGGTGGAACATCGGCCGCTAAGAAGAAAGAGAAAAAGGAAGAGAAGAAAGAGGATGATGGGTTTTAGCCTTAGGCGTCAAGACACCTCAGAGGTGTCAGACGCCTTTGGAATTTGACTCAATAATTCATTACGCTTTTTCTCCACCCTACTTCCATACCAAAAAAATATGGGTGTGTACAGTAGATAAGTCATTCCGGAAAAAAGACCTGCATACCATTTCTTGAAAAAGAGAATTGCTATCAAAACAGAAACCAATGGTAGCGTGCCTAAAATTGTATTGGTCATAATTTTTGACTTCGTGTCAAATCTTTCAATTTCAGAAAGCTCTAATTGATCTGCGCACTTATATGCATAACTGTACATTTGACGCAGCACAAAAAATACACTGGCCGCACCCAATCCATAAATAATCATCAACTCTGCCACGTCTTCGCCTTTGATCATCGCATTGAGCTCAAGAATAATTCCTTTGTTTCCAGCAATAATCGCTATCGGGTAGAGTGCTAGTTTGGTAATAAACTTCAATGGGTACACATAAAACAATACGATTACAAGAAACAACGTATTCAACATGATTACTTTGGTATTGCGTAGCCCATAGCGTAAATAAAAAACATAGTGCTCGTGCCAAATCATGATGATGATGACAATGCACAGTGTGAATGGAATCAGGTCGTAGCTAAACCGACGAATCTGCTCAAAGTTGGTAGGTGGCGATGTAGAGATCAGCAATAAAGTAATGGCCAACGCAAACACGGCATCGCTAAAATTTTCAAGCCTGCCAGGCTCTTCTCCGCGGTAGTTAAACTCCGCGTTCATGCCAATTCTATTTTTAGAAAGGCTTTGACGCATCATAACAGCTTATTTTAGTTATTTATTACTTCAGGGTAATCGACATTGTTCTTTTTGTAGAACAACTCTAGAAAAATAATGACCAGATCTTTGTTTTCTTCTTTTGACTGATGCGCAAAAAATTCATCCATGTCTAAAAATCCGCTCTCCTGATAAAATTCTGTCTGCGTCAGATGTTTGAAGCCCATGGACCAGCTTTTAAAAATGAGATCGGGCGATTCGCCCTCTACCACTACGGTGACCTTGCGATGTCGGCGGTCTTTTTGAATGTTGTTGTAGAGGCTTCGCACTTGCTCCCGCTCTCCTTCCAACACCTGAATAAATTTGCCTTGCAAATACAGCAACATGCCTGACACATCTAATCCCTTATTGTTTGCACGGCTCTTCATTAACAAGCGTACGAGCTCCTCTTCCGAGAGGGGATTGGTTGCCAGACTGGTGTAAACCAAATGATACATAAACGAATTTACGGGTTTCTCTCTTCCTTATCAACTCGGGTGAGTGGATTAAATGGTGAAGCTTGCTGATGGATGTGCATGGCTCTGCGCGACAAAAAGATGCCAGTGAACAATGATGCGATAGCACCCATCCAAATGCCCGGCACATACGAAATAAACCAGAAATAGTCGTAGGCACCATGAAACAGCGTAGCTACAAGCAGTGCATAGATGGCGTAGTGCCCTTTGCGATGCTCAAATTTGGCCTTACCTAAAAAGTATCCCATCAGCACACCAAAGGTAGCGTGTGCAGGTACGGCGGTGAACATGCGCAAGATGGCCGTTTCCACTCCTCCGTTGCTGATGTATAAAATGTTCTCCAACCCCGCAAAACCCAAGCTCACCACTACCGAATACACAATGCCATCGTAGGGTTCGTTGAAGTTTTCGTTGGGATACAACACCCAATACACAAAAATAAATTTGCTAAACTCTTCGATCAATGCAACCAGCAAAAAAGCGTGCACAGCCTGTTGGCTGATGCTAGATGGGTCGATCGGAACTAATTGATTGATGGGCAAGCTGATCATCAACGTAATGAGCGTGCTAAGCACTCCCATAAAAAAACTTTTGATCAACAACCCGATGGGCTCGCGCTCGTGCTCATCTTTCCAATAGATGTACAGGCCAATGGCTGCACCGGGTGCCAAAGCAAGAGCAAGAAGTACCACTATATCCATTGGTTGAAATTCGTGACCGAAAATTACTTATTTTCTTTCTCTTTCACGGCCTCCACAATAAATCGTAAGCCGTCTAAAGTTAAGGTAGGATCAATGGCGTGAAAAAATGTTTTGAGCGGCGAGATCACAAAAGAGAGTCCGCCGGTGGCAATAGCCGGGCATTCCACATGCAGCTCTTCGCGAATGGCTGTTACCATTTTGCGCACAAGGCCTTCATAGCCAATGACTATGCCGGACTGGATGGCGGTAACGGTGCTGGTACCCAGTGCTGATTTCGGAATTTCCAGAGGCACGTCAAATAACTTAGCAGCATTTTGGGTGAGGGCCTTTAGCGCGGTGCGCAATCCGGGTACAATGGACACCCCCAGAATGGTGCCATCGTGCGAGATGGTAGTGAACGTTAGCGCTGTTCCAAAGTCAACAACAATGCACGTTTGTTTAAACTTTATGAAAGCACCCATGGCGTTGGCCACCAGATCGGATCCAATCTCGTAAGGATTCAAAACATGAATGGGCAACTGCTGATAAATTTTAGGACCCAGTGTGATGGGTTCTAACGCAAACAGTGTGCGAATCATGCTCTTGATTTTTTCTGTGAGGCCAGGCACTACACTACTCACACACACGGTGCTCACCTCTTGCATCGACAATTTTGCCTCTAAAAAAAAGTCGCGGAGTTTTACACCAAAAAACAATTCGGGTTGGTCGGGTTTAGACGGTATACGCCAAACCGATTTCCAATCATTTCCGTGCCAAAGGCCAATGGTAATGTCGCTGTTGCCGATGTCGAATACAAGTAGCATCCGGCAATCTAAGCATATTCAGCAAAACGCAAAAGGTTACAAAAAGCGCAATGCAACCTTAGCACCCCACCACGATGCGATGTTATAAGTGGTGTCCCAATTTTGGTTGTGAATAAATTTGGGCTGATAGTTTTTGAACAGATCGGGCTTGTCGGAAGCGGTTATCTCTGAAATGTAGCCATTGAATGTTACGCCGCCATAAATCCAAAACTTGCGTGCCAGCTTAAAGTCGAGGCCCAGATGCAATTTATTCAACAGGCTCATCGAAGAAGTAAAGTCGCGAGCCGAAACGTGCTGTGCTGTAACATCAATGTTGAGGTGTATGCCGGAAGAAATTTTGCGTGCTGTACCTAATCCATAACCAAATGTCCAGTTGTATTTATTCGTGCTGATTTCATTGGGTTGAATGCCGGCTAATAGGATGTTGTAAAATTTACGAGCGCCGGTGCGAAAGGCGAGGTTGGCATAAAATAATTCATCGGCTGAAAGTTCGATGCGATGGTAGCCGTGATTTACATAGCTTATTAAACCTATTGGTACACCTCCTAAACTATCGGCAAAATTCAAAATTCCGATTTGTGTGCCCTGCACATTCTTGCCGTAGTTAAATGCGGCGGAAATTTGTGAACCTTTTACTTTACGTGTAGCAATATTGCTGACACCCGCCAACTGCGATCCCGAAATATTTCCGGTCACCACATTCACTGCGCCAGCCAACTGCATGCCTCTTAATTGTCCGGTCATTACATTGGCTCCACCTGCTATTTGCATTCCGCGCGATCTTTTATTTGCATAGTTAGCGAAGCCTGCAATTTGCATTCCGTTGAGTGAACGTAAACTGGTATTTCCTAAAGCGCCAATTTGTAAACCATTCGTTTGGCCACGATTGGCATTGAAAGAAGATAACTGTAAGCCTGTCATCTTTCCTCCATTGATGTTAGCAAAACCAGAAGCTTGAATACCATCTACATTTCGTCCTACCAAGTTTGCTACACCAGCTACTTGTAGCCAACCTACATCGCCTCTATCAATGTTAAAGAAAAAGCCCAATTCAATTTCGCGTGTGCCCAGCGAGTAGCCACCTAAAAAATTAATCGAATAGTCGTTGATCGTATTTCCGCTTAAGCCTTTGTTCGTGCCGATGTAAGGAAGAAAGGAAAGTTGAATATCGCGATAGATCGTATCGCTGATGTTTTGCACGTTGGGATTCGATTCATACGGAAGTTGCAATGGTTCTTCCTGCCTAGCCGTATCGACTACCGCTGCAGTTACCACCGGCTTGTTATGCAGTTTTACTTTCATAGAAGTGCGGCTCTGCGGTGGCAAGATCATCAATGTATCTACATAGCCGCCTTTACTCACCGATAAGCGAATGGAATCGGTTTGTTTATTAAACTTCATGTGAAAGTATCCCCACTCATCGGTGAGCACCGAGTTGATCAGGTCTTTGTCATACACACTCGCGTCTTTCAATTTTTCACCCGTGTTCCCATCTTCCACGAAACCAGCCAGAATAAACTGCGATGGTTTTTGGGTGAGTGTTACCTTTTTCAAAATGATGTATCGCTCCTTCGCTTTGAAGCTAACGGATCCTTTAAACAAATCGGTAAGAATGGCACCAATGGTGCGATCAATTGCATAAAGTGTTACCAACTGTTGTTCAGAGATAAGTGAACTGTTGTAGGTAAACGAACAATTGCCTGCCTTGCCAATTTGATTCAATGCCTCCGGTAAAGTCACTTCCACCAGGCTGACAGTAATTCTCTTCTCTAAAAGAGAAGACTGTGCCAATGCGGGCACTAAAAAGAAAGACACGAATATTGTGCTAATGATTGTCTTCATAAAATACGTTAGTGGGTGTTACAGCCGGTTCCTTCCAAATAAATTTCTTCGTCTTTTCGGCTGATGGTGAGTCCCATCGTTTCGGCAATTACTTCTATAATCGTATTGGGGTCATCTTCAAAAAAGTGTGCTGTCAATTGGCATTCCATGATAGCCGGTGCCAACGTAATATGTTTTTGATAAATTTCATTTAGCAACTTGACGACTGATTTCAATTCGGTGTTGCGGAAGTTGAAAACTTTTGTTTTATAAGCCAGCACATTAGTGTCAGCTTTTAACAGTCGTTGAAATTCTTTGCGCGATTTAAGGTAAAGGGCACTCTCGCCGGCTTTCAAATTCAGACCTGCATTCTTCAACGTATAAAATTGAACTTCCCCCTCCGTCACTACAATTTCGATTGTATCCTTATCGGGATATGCTTTTAAATTGAACTCTGTACCAATGTCGCGCACGAGTATCTCATCTGCTTCGATGATGAATGGTTTTTCTTCTTCGTGTTTCACCGAAAAAAACGCTTCGCCTTTGAGTTTCACTTTGCGTTGACCGGAACGCTCATGAAAAGAAAAACTAACTTCGGATTGCTTGTTGAGAAACACACGCGATCCATCGGGGAGCGTGTCGTTTTGAGTGCGTGCTACGGACGCAATGGTCATCAAGGCTGTTTCTTTGTCGCGAATCAAATAAAACAAACCGCTCACGCCAATAATCATAGCCACTGCAGCGGCGATGCGCCAATCGAAATGCAGTGTTCTGCTTTTGCCTGCGGGTGGTTGGGCATTTAACTTTGCTTTCACCTTCAGCCAGGCGGCATCTTCATCAAATTTTTCGCTCAGGCTGGCGTTGGCAGCCGAATCAAAAATCAGTTTACCATTTTCAAACTGCCTGCGATTTTCTTCGCTCAGCGCCATCCATTCTTTTACGTGTTGCAGTTCGCTTTCGGTAGCCTCGCCGGCCAGTACGTTTGCAATCAGTATATCGATATCGTTAAAATTCTTCTCCACTTCTAGTTACCGGTTTGAATGAATAGTAAAACCAACACGAGGTACTCCTTCAAATGCAGGCGCATTATTTTCAGTGCCTTGCCCATCTGGTTCTCTACCGTCTTTACGGATATCTCCAACTGATCGGCAATCTCCTGATACTTTAGCTCTTCGAAACGGCTCAGCTGAAATACCAGACGGCATTGTTCGGGCAGCGCGCGCATGGCTTCATAGATCTTCGTTTCCAAATCGGTTGAAATCATTTTTTCTTCCACCACGGGCCGGGCCGTTTCACTTACGTACTGATGATCTTGCGCAAATTCCTTTTTCACTTTCTCATGTTTGATTACGTTGAGACAACTATTCCGCACCATGCTGTAGAGGTATGCCTTTACCGATGTTTGCACCTGAATGGTTGATCGTCGCTCCCATATTTTTACAAATGTGTTCTGCACTACTTCTTCTGCTTCGGCGCCATCATTCAAAAATGAGTAGGCATAATGGCACAAGGGCTTGTAATAGATTTTGAAAATCTTTTCGAACACAAGTTCATTGCCCTGCACCAGTTCGCTGTCGTGTATCAATTCGCTATCGGCCATTTAAAATGATAGCGCAATGTACGGCTTAGTTTAATTTTTAGTTAGTCATTTTCACGTGGGTAATGTTGGCTCGCCCTACCATCAAGCCCTTCCGGACATCGGCCGTGCCCGACACTTCAATTTGGGGTTCGCCAAAGGAAGTGATGCGCACCTGATTGGAAGCATTCAGCCGCACTTTGGCTTCGCCATAGATGGATGTAAAAACTGTTTCGCTGTTAAGGCCGCTGTTGTCAATTCGGTTTTCGCCATACAGCCTGTAAGTTTGCTGACGGACACTGCCGTGGGATACACGCAATTTATTTTCGCCATAGAGGGCAATCACAAAATCGGTTACGTTCAGGCTATCCAGTGTAATCTTCGATTCGCCATAGGCACGCAGAATAAACTCATCGCCACTAATCATGCTATTGCACGAAATGGCCTCTTCACCGCGCACTACTAATTTTCGTAAGGAAGTGTAGGTGACGTAAGCCGTCACCGAGACATCGCGATACATCGCTACTTTTTGCTGGTAATTATCTTCCGGCACATAGTGTCCTTTTTCTATGATGCGCGCACCGTCTAAATACAGTTGCAGCGTTTTGCCTGAAACATGAGCGTAAATTTTTTGCTCACTTATTTTTGAATAAACGATCCGCACACCTTCTTTGTCACCTTTGACAAGCACCACATTGATCTTGGGCGAAACCACAATCTTATCAAAGAAAGGAAGGGTGCGCTTGATTTCCTGGCCGGATACAAATCCATAGCAACAAAAAACAAGTGCGGCTACGGTTAAAAAGGGGCGGTAATGTGTTTTCATAATGTCTGCGTTTGCTATACAGACACTCCATCTCCACCTTACCCCTACGCTATTTTAAAAAATAATTTAAGGGCTCGGTCGTCAGGCCTTAAAATACGCTTCCAGCTCCGCCAGCGTAGATTCTCCACGCAAATCTTTAATGACTTGTCCTTTCTCGAGAAGTACAATACGTTCGCAGATTTCTGTCACATGGTTGAGGTCGTGACTGGAAATGAGGTAGGTGACTTGCCGCTGTTTACGTTCGGCCTGCAACAGTTCTTTTAGGCGAATTTGTGAGGTGGGGTCAAGGTTTTCAAAAGGCTCGTCCAGCATAATGATTTGTGGATTGCCGATAAATGAAGCAGCGATGCCCACTTTTTTCAGGTTGCCCTTCGAGAGGTCGCCAATGTATTTGTTCTTACCGGTAATCTCGCCATGGAAGAGCACCTCGAATTTTTCTGAAAAGGATTTGAGATCGGCGGGATTGTATCCATGCAGGTTGCCAACAAACCGAAAGTATTCATCGGGAGTGAGGTAAGGGATTAAAAATCCTTCATCTAAAAATGAGCCTACAAATTTTTTCCACTCATCGTTGCCTTGCACATTTTTACCGTTGATGGTAATGGTGCCGGAAGTTGACTTGACCAAATCCAATATCATGCGGAAAAGGGTAGTCTTGCCCGCGCCATTGTTTCCTACCAGGCCAAAGCTTTCGTTGCTGCCAATGGAAAGTTGCTCAATGTTTACAACCGTAGTGTCTTTGTATCTTTTGGTGAGTGCTTGAATTTCGATCATACTTTGTATTGATTTATTCTTTGCGGAAGCCCGCAGCTATTTCATATTTTTTATTTGTGAACCGTTTGGTGGTGATTGTGATGAGGTAAGGTCGCAGGGCAATGCCTATCAATCCGGCAACGCCTACGGCCAGCAGACCCACTTGCGTTGAGAAAATTAATTTAAATGGAAGGTAAATCACATAAGGTGCCAACATGATTGGAATTCCCATTATCCATTGCGCAGCGCCTACTCCTTCGTAGTTAAATGTTGAACCTTTGGTCAAATCAATTTTTTTCGGGCCCCACATGGCCATGTTCATGATGATAAAAATATTGACACCCATATTAAACAGCAGCATGACCGCATGCCCGATGATGACATGCCACCCAAAATAAACGTAAGGCAGGCAAAGTAAAAATGCTATGATTGTTACTGCGCTCAGCAACCAGTATTTCGATTCCATGTATTGCCGCACAGAAATGGGGCGGGTAAATGTAAAATCGAAATGCCCGCCTTGCCAACTGTAGAGTAACTGTCCGTAGTTGATCATGAACGCACCGGTAATAAATGTGCCGGTAATCAAAATGAAGCCGGGCATTTTTTCCATTTCATCGTTTCGATAGAAAATTAATCCGTAAAGGAGAAATATGGCGCTAATCAAAATGAATGAACGGGGCCGCTTGTTGCGCAAAATTAATTTTAATTCGAGGTTGATCCACTCGCCATACGTTCCAAAGCCACGCAAAAATTGCCAATCGCTGTACTTGCCCCATTCGGTAGCGTTGTCTTTTTCCGAACTCCAGTCTTCGGCATACAGGCCATTGACGATCGCATCATAATTGAGATAATACAAAAAAGCGAAAAGAGCGATGGTTATGATGATTAACAGGTAGGAGTGGGTGCCGAGATTAAAAATAAAGAATGAAACATCCGAAAATTTAAACCATTGGTAATAATCGGTGGCTGCGAACGATCCAAATACAAGAATAAGAGCTGCCATGCCTAGCAGGCTGTCGTCTAATTTCTTTTTGTAATAAATGACCAAATAATGTAAACTGAAACTTAACAACGCAAGCGAGGCAAGCCAGCTGATGGCACCCCCTGTACCCCACTGCTTAGCAACAACTGTAAGAGCGAAGGGTGTAAATATTAATAATACCGAGGCGTTGAAGACATGAAAGATTGACTTGGATAACAAGTAATGGGTGATGCTCGATCGCTTGATAGGCAGGTGCAGGTAGGGTTGTACATCTAAAGCCGGAACGTTTTGCATGAAGTAGCGCATGACAAACTCGGCTACGAAATAATAGAGCAACACTTTATTCAGAAATCCTAAACTATCCGGCTGATGTAGTTGGTTTGTAATGATGCCTTCGAGGGCAAAACCGAGGGCAAAAGAATACCCTACGATCATGAGAGCGAGCATCCCCATAAAAATTGCCTTCGCGAGTTCTTTTTCAAAAGACACGGATCGGGTGAACTTTTTATAGGAGTGGGTGAGAAATATTGAAATCATTTTATGAGTTGTCCAGGGTTTATCTCTCCAATAAATTCGTTTGAATAATATTCGCGGTTCCCAGCGATAAATTTATAGCGCATACTTGTAGTTATGTTTCCCTGATAGCAAGGTGCGACAGCCTGATAAAAAGTATTCGATGGCAGTGCAAGCGTTTTACCATAACAATTCCATGCCGTTTTCCTGTTTTCGATATCTAACCAGTTACCGTTTTCATTTTTAGCTTGGCAATACAATTCGATCACACCGTCATCATCAAAATAAATTTCTTTTGGAGAGGTATTAATCACATAAATCTGAATTCCCTTAATCAAATAATCGTATCGTACCTCTTTCGATTTGTCCACCCACAAATAAACCGTGTCTCTCAAAAACTTATCTTTTTCAGTGACCGGCACAGGTTGTGATTTACTTTTTATCTGTGGTACAAACAACGTAAATCGATCTGGAGAGTTAATGCATTCCAATTTCGATTTCTGCGCTTGTGCCAGTACGGCAGCGAATAAAAAATAGAAAAAGATCACTCTTTTCATTTGAACGTACGAATCATGCCGGCTCGGTCAGAAAGATAGCTAACGATTGGCTACGGTACAAAAGCAGCAAAGCAGTCTCTTGGATTTGCCCTAGCCAATCATTATCTAAATCCCGAATAAAAAAGCAGGGCTATTTTTTATGGCGTTTCAAAAAATCCCACGCTACACGTGCGCCTTCTATATCCTGGTTTTGTGGTCCAACCGCTGTTTGCGCTGAAGCTGATAGTGGGTTTGCAATAGATGGCATGTTGTGACCCCCGCCTACAACGGTATAAAATTCAATTTCTTTTGCTGGATTAGAAGAACCGTATGAGCGTTTAACAATAGTACTATTATCCGATGTATTGAGATCGGGAAGATTAGTCAACACGAAATCTGTTGACGATACGCCATTGACCGCCAGCCAAAAACTAAGCGTCTCGGCAGCGGACAATACAGTGCCGCGATTGCTACCTGATACATTGCCGCCTACGAACGGCATTAATGGGTCAAGCGTACCAACACAAATCATCATCGGTATTGACAAAGCCGGTGCAATGCATTCGTTGGGAGAGGGTTGATTGGCAATGAAAGGAGCTATTGCGGCAATCTTTGCATTAAGTTCCGTTGCTAAACGATAACACAAAAGACCCCCATTGGATACACCCGTTGCATAAAAACGGGTGTTGTCAACATTAAAAGATTTTTTTGTCCATTCGATTAAATCGCTAATAAAAATCACATCATCTTGACTCGAATATCCTGGATTCGTAGATGTGAGTGGTCGGCAATCATTCCAATTTTGGTTGTTTCCGTTGGCGCTTTTTGTGACTTCGTCAAACCCATTGGGCACGACCAATAAAAACTTTTCTTCGTCAGCTACAGTAGTCCAAACACGAGTACCTCCAGCAGTGGGTTCAAAGATGTCGGTCATGCTTTGTCCGCCTCCGTGGAGTAAAATTAAAACAGGAGCGTTGGTCGCTAAACCTGCCGGCTTGTAGACTCTGAAATACCTGGTTTGTGACCCTGTTTTTAGAGTCAAATTCTCGTTCCAACCGGTAACAAAAGTCTGGGTTAATGCAGGGTCCTCTTTTTTACTACATGAAAAAATGAGAACGTTCATTAAGATGAAGCAGTAGGAAAGATATTTCATAGGCAAATCAAGAAGTCAAAAATCGAGTTTAGATTATGCCCGAACGAAAAGGTTTAATTGAATACGTTGAATATGGGTATGTGCTTCGTTTCAATGACTATTGACAATAAACTCTGCCCCCTTCTCTGCAATCATCATGGTAGGTGCGTTGGTGTTGCCACTGCTAATGATCGGCATCACCGAGGCATCGATTACACGAAGATTGTAAAATCCTTTCACACGCAACTGCGGATCGACTACCGCCATTTCATCCACGCCCATTTTGCACGTTCCTACCGGATGATAAATGCACTCTGCCGTTTCGCGAATGTGCGCCAGCCATGCTTCATCTGAATCGCGCTGCTTCGGGATATGATTTTTGATTCGGATAGACGCAAATGCATCTGCCTCTAAAACGTCCAGTGCTTTTCTTCCTCCGGCCACCTGAATTTTCTGATCTTCTTCCTGATGCAAATAGTTGGGATCAATCAGCGGTGGTGCCGAAAAATCTGCCGACTGTAATGCAATCGTGCCTCGACTTTCAGGTCGAATCTGCGCCGGGAAAATGGAGTAGCCATCTGCGGAAGGGAACGAACTCATGTCATACATATCGGCTACCTTATCCATGCCCGCGTTTGTGGGTGTAAACTGAAACTGTATGTCGGGGCGTGTTTTTTCCGGAGATGATTTTACAAATGCCACAGCTTCTAATGGTCCGATGGACATTGGGCCGCTTTTGGTAAAGAGGTATTCCACCAGCGCAGTTGCTTGTCGATACCACGGCAAGTAGTAGTTATTTGATTTGATGTTTGCCAAACTGCTGACGGGATAAAAAATGTGGTCGTGCAGATTTTTACCAACGCCCGGTAAGTCTTTTTTTACTTCAATGCCGTGGTGTTGCAACTCTTCTTTCGCTCCGATGCCGGAGAGCATCAACAATTTGGGTGACTCAAAGGCACCCGCACAAACAATCACTTCTTTCTTAGCGCGTGCTACCATGGTGCTACTCCTTCCCGTCATAAACTCTACACCTCTTGCCATCTCTCCTTCCAAGATAATTTTCTTGCACGACCCTCCGCGTACGATGCTCAAGTTGGTTCGGTTCATCGCCGGTAACAAAAATGCACGTGCGGCACTCCACCTCCGGCTGTTTTTCATCGTGTACTGAAACCAGCCTGCTCCTTCCTGCGTAGCTCCATTCACGTCATTGTTTTCCGGAATTCCTTTTTCCGCACAGGCTTTGATAAAGGCTTGCCCCATCACAGTGTGATACCAGTAGGCTTGCGTTACATTCAGCGGGCCGCCCTTGGCGTGAAATTCGTTTTCAAATTGTTCGTTGTGCTCGGACTTTTTAAAATAGGGCAACACTTCCTCATAGCCCCAGCCTTCGTTTCCCAAGGCTTTCCAGCTGTCATAATCTTCGCGTTGTCCGCGAATGTAGGCCATTGCGTTGGTAGAACTCGAGCCACCGACTACTTTGCCACGCGGATGATAGATCTGGCGATTGTTAAGATATTTTTGCGGCGTAGTGTAGTAGCAATTCCAGTCCACGTTGCTGTGATGCAATTTTAAATAGGCTTGTGGAATATGAATTTCGGGTTTGGTGTCCTTGCCACCTGCCTCGATCAGCAATACCGTTTTAGAAGGATCTTCGGATAACCGATTGGCTAAAATACATCCGGCAGAGCCGGCACCGATGATGATGTAGTCGTAAGTCATAACTCAATTTGAAAATGAATCAATTTGAAAATTTGAAAATGAATGTATTGTCCAATCATAAAATAGTTTGAATTGCGTTTGTGTAGTCGCCTTGGATATCTTCGGGGAGTTTGGCCAACGTAGACTCAATCTTTTTCATCTGTCCGTGATAGAGGTTGTACAGCGTGGGGCTGCTCTTTAATGGAACGTGGGCGTCTTTTACCTTCTGACAAAAATAGATGCGCAACTCTAATTCAGTTTCTGTCACATTGGAATACTTGATGTGGCGGTTGGTAAACCGTAATATCTTCCGCAACATCTTTTTCAGGAGGTACGAATTTTTGCCTCTCAATTCGTCAAATTGTGTATCGATGTCTTCTTTGATTTGTCGCACATAGCTGGTTTCATTCTGCGATTCAAAAAGCAAATAACCCAACAGTTCTTTATTTTCTTTCTTGTATTTCGCCAATCGCAAACAAAGCGCCATCAGCACCTCTGCATCGGTGTGCTGTAGTTCTTTTTTTATATCTGCGATGGGGGGGAAGGTCATAAGTTAATTTGAAAATGAATCAATTTGAAAATTTGAAAATTCAGTGCCAATCATGATTATTAATTTAAAAATGAATCAATTTGAAAATTGTTGCCGATCATGCCGATCAATTTGAAAATGACTCAATTTGAAAATTTGAAAATGATTATTGATAAGACGATTGGCCGCGATAGATCCATTTTCAAATTATTCAATTTTCAAATTTTCAAATTGTTTAGAAAACTCCCACGCCACTATTCCCACACACACGGAGATATTGAGTGAGTGTTTTGTTCCGCTCTGCGGGATTTCCAAAGCGATATCGCCTAACTCAATCGCTTCTTCGCTGACACCTTCTACTTCATTTCCGAAAACCAGACAGTACTTTTGATTGCGGTAGATGGGGTATTCGTGAAGGAGCTTGCTTTCGTTGGTCTGCTCGATCAATACGATAGTAAAACCTTCCGCTTTCAGTTGAAGGATGGCTGCTGCCGTGCTTTCGGCATACGACCACTCCACCGACTCAGTAGCACCGAGTGCTGTCTTATGAATTTCGCGATGCGGAGGTGTGCCGGTGATGCCGGTTAAAATAATTTTTGAAATCCGAAACGCATCGGCGGTACGAAAGGCCGAGCCCACATTGTGCAGGCTGCGCACATTATCCAACAAAATACACACCGGCAGCTTTTCAGTCTCTTTAAATTGATCGACCGAAATGCGTCCCAGCTCTTCGAGTTTCAGTTTCTTCATCGTGCTGATAAAATCAATTCGCCTTCGCCAGATTAAAAATCAACTCCCAATTGAATTGAACAAACTTGTGCAGCGACTCTTCTAAAATTCGTTCCTGATCGCTGTGTGCGCCAAATCCTTTGGGGCCATCTTCGATGTCTGTCATCGGGCCAATGCCATAGCACTCAATTCCCTTTGCACGCAAAAATGCCATGTCAGTAGCACCGGTGGGCATGGTAGGGATGGTTACGGTATTGTAAATTTTCTTCACAGCCGCTTCGGTAGTAACAAACGCTTCGGACTCTAATCGGGAGGGACGTGCAGATGGCCGCAGGTTGCGTGTGTTGGGTACAATTTCAATTTGCGAATCATTGATCACGCGTTTCATTTCTGCCAGCAACGTAGGCATGTCTTCATCCGGCAACGCACGCACATCGAGGGTCGCTTCGGCTTCGCTTGGAATCACATTACTCAAATAGCCTCCTTTAAAAATATTAGGTGAGATGGACGTGCGCAAAGTAGAGTGCATACGTGGTTCTTTTGCCGCAAAATATTCCTGCGCCCTTTCTGCGCCTTTGCCCGTCACGACAGCCATGTAGCGTTCCGCATCTGCAGGAGCACTGATGGCTGCTAAACGTGTAAAAAATGTGCGTGTCGTTTCATTCAGTCGCATGGGTGTTTGCCAGGCAGCAACCTTAGCAATAGCTTGCGATAAGTGTACGATGGCATTGTCTTGCAGTGGCACCGAGCCATGGCCCGCAGTTCCGCGCGCAACCAACTTCACTCCGTTGGGTACTTTCTCAGTTGTAGAAACAGCTGCATATAAAATCTTCCCTTCCTTTCGTGTAACACCTCCGCCTTCGGCAAAGCAAAACTCGGCATCGATCGCATCATAATGTTCTTTCACCATAAAATCGATTCCTACTTTTGTGTTGGATTCTTCTCCGGCTTCCGCCAAAAAGATCACATCGCGATCAAGCGCAATGTTCATTCGCTTGAGTTGCAACATCACCATCAAAGCGGCTACTACGTTGTCTTTGTCATCGACTGCTCCGCGGGCATACACATAGCCACCATCTCGTGTTGCAGAAAAAGGCGGGTGAATCCATTTAGTGGTATCGACACTCACCACATCGGTGTGGGCCATTAACAGAACGGGTTTTTTCTTGCCGCTACCTTTGAGGCGCGCTACTAAGTTGGGATGCTTGGGGTCGTTGTAAAAAACCTGTGTGGCGATACCTTCTTTGTCGAGCACAGATTTTAAATATTCCACTACCGGAGCTTCGTAGCCGGTGGCCACACTGGAATTAATTTTTAATATGGCCTGAAAGTGGCGGATGGTTTCATCCTGCAGTTTTGTCCAGTCGGGTTGCTTGGTTTGAGCCTGTGTAAGTTGGAAGGCTGCCATCAGCAACCCGAAGAAGAAAGTGGTGCGCATAGTTTAGCTATATAGTTTGACTGACAATATAGCGAACATCCACTTAATTCGGGTCTTCCAATTGATCGATTCGTTCTTGCAATTCAACCAGGCATTTGCCGTACGATATTTTGTACATCCAGTTGGCCATGTAATAACACAATGGAGTGAGTACGGCCATCACAACAGCTGCGGTCACCAACACAATAGGGTCTTGCATCATCTCCTCCACATTGCCGCCACCAATCGAACCGCCCATCATAAAACCGGCAGTGCCCGCAATGGGGTAAATGAACAGCGCTACTCTTTTTTGAAATCGAATGTTGTCGGTAATGAATTGATGGGTGTGCGCCAGTACTTGTTTTAAACTTTTATCGATGGGCAGCACCACATTGATTTTTCGATACATCGAAAAGTTGGTGACAAAAAAGAAGATGTAGGAAATAATGACCAGCACCAGTCCGATTTTTACCAGAGGCTCGTGAAAGTAAAAGAAGAGGACAATAAAACAGATAAGAAAAAGCACTGAGAAACCTGTTGTTTGCAAATAGGCTGTTTTCAGTTTTTGTACCGGGTGTTTTGATTTTTTTTGAATATGCACCGCCCCTGTCACCGGTTTGGTGAGCTTGTCGGTCTCCAGCTTTTTCCATGCTTCCTGCAAATCCATCGTCACAGCGTTTTTAATTTCTTCGTTATCGTTTCTTTGATCCGGTGCAGCTTTACGGCTGTGTTGTTTTTTGTCAACCCGGATATTTCTGCAATCTCTTCGTTCTCGTAGCCATCCAGATGCAATGTTATTATCATCCGGTCGATTTCGTTGAGTTCGCGGATGGCGATGTACAAAGCTTCTGATTCCTCACTTTGTATTTTATCGCCCGAACTGGTTTTGAGCAACGACAAATCTTCATGTGGCACTACCAACTGCGGTCGTCTTTTGAAGGTGAGCACCGTATTGAGCGCCACCCGATAGAGCCATGTTGAAAATTTTGAGTCGCCTTTAAATTGAGGGAATGATCGCCATGCCTGGAAGAGAATCTCCTGAAACAAGTCTCGTTCGTCTTCCTCGTGATGAACATACAGGCGTATCACCTTAAAGATGATGCCCCTGTTTTGCTCAATGAGGTTGGTAAACTCTCTTTCAGATGCCATAATTGCTGCGTAGCTGTTTAGCTAACCTCATTGCCCTCAAAATTGTTTAGTGTTAGTCGGGTGAAGGTGTTTAAAATTACAACGGATCAAAAATAATTGATGGCGGTTTGATCGGTGCGCTGCCTTGCGTTTATTTGTTGTATGGAGCAACTAATCAACTACTTCCAATCACAAGGATTCAATGAATCGGATTCGTCCAAGATGGCCGCTCGCTTTCAGCGTGAAGTATTTAAGAAAGGCGACTTGCTGGCTGAAGAAGGAAAAGTGTGCCGTCATCTGGGTTTTATTGAAAGCGGTTTTGTACACTACTTCATTCTTGTGGATGGTGAAGAAAAAACAACCTACGCCACCAACTCCAATAACTTTGTCACTTCGCTGGTGAGCTTTTTGAAAGAAACGCCTGCTCGTGAAAGCATACGGGCGGTTGCCGACACCGCCGTGTGGTGGATTTCCAAAAAAGATTTGCACGAGCTACAAAAAGAAATTGCGGCCTTCAGCGCATTTTATGTTGGCATTTTAGAGTGGCAAATCTGCTGCATCGATGAAAGTCGACTGGATTCTATTCTGCTGAGTGCGGCTGAGCGCTACGATAAAATGATGGCCAAAGAGCCCATGCTGATTCGTGAGATTCCTTTGCAATATCTGGCCTCTATTCTGGGTGTAACACCAAGGCATTTGAGCCGCATCCGCGCCAAAGTGAAATAGCATTTCTGGACATTTGTCCGGTAGAAGGTGTGTGCCTCTCCGCACCTTTGTCTTGTTAAAACAAAAAAACAAGACAAATGAAAAATCTATTAATCATCGCATTTGCCCTCATCAGTTGGGGTGCCACCGCTCAAAGTTCTTTCAACACACGCGAACTCAGCATCAACGGCTTTCGCAATCCATCTATCGGAGTAGAGTATCGCATCAAGCACATCTCGCTGCATGGTGGGTACTATGTTACCAATTTCGAATCGGGCATTACCACTGAATTTGTGAAGACCGGAGTCACCTACTGGTTTTTGCCATTTGATCAAAAAGAAATTCCCTCCTCTTTTTATGTAGGTGCCTCCTATCTTCGCGGCCTCACCCGCGATTATGAAAACAAAAATGCTGTAGCCGTAGAAGCTGGTTTTCGCTGGATGATTTGGAAAGGATTGCAGTTTCGCTTAGGTGCTATCGCATTGGCCGCTCCGGGAGAAGACATAAAAATCAATCCTACACCCGGTTTAAGTTATTCATTCATCATTAAATAAAAGCAGTCATGAAAACTTACAAATCGATTGGCGCATTGCTTATTGCCGGAGCCATTGGCGTATTCATTCCGTACACGATCCTCACCATTACTTTTGAATATCCGGATATTCTAAGAAAAGACGCAGGCCAAGTGCTTACACAATTTCATGCAGGAGGCAGCTCATTGGTTTTTACTTGGTGGGCATTTGCCATGCTCGGTTTGCCGTTGTTGATCGCCTACATTCAGTTGGGCAAGCGGTGGAAAAAAATTTCTTTCATGAGTTGGGCTACCACTCTGGGCATCATCTCAGGCATTGCACAAATCATTGGGTTGTTGCGTTGGGTTTTTGTGGTGCCCGTGTTGGCGCAAGCATTTGTGAGCGCAGACGAAGCTACGAAAAAAGCAACCGTGGTGGCCTTTCAGGTGGTGCATCAGTTTGGTGGTGTGCTACTGGGCGAGCACATCGGTCAGTTGTTTACCATCGCGTGGACTGTTTTGGTCAGCATCGCATTGCTTCGTTTAAACCTGATGCCGAAGTGGATCAGCTATTTTGGAATCGGTGCTTCGGTAATCTATCTATTAGCGCAAGCGGAATTATTCGCCACCGTTATTCCTGCTTTTCCTGTGTGGGATTTGGCCGGTTTTATAGGTAGCACGCTGTGGTTGGTGTGGCTGATTGTGGTAGGTGTAGGTTTCCTGAAGTTGAAGCCCACACCTGCTGTTTAGGTATGAGAGCATCTCTAAAAACATTTCTTTAAATCACCTCTATAAAAATTCCGACAACTGATCAAAGAAACTAGGCCAGGGCATTTTGCCTTCACTCTTGCCTAAGCGTACGATGATGAGATTTTTGGCGCGATTCACATAAATGAACTGACCGTGCAATCCATCGGCATAAAAACCCTTTTGTGAAATCCACCATTGGTAGCCATAAAATCCTACGGCCCCTTCTTTTTGCGTTGAGGTAGTTGATTCAGTAATCCATTCTTTGGTAAGAAGTTGCTGTCCATTCCACTGACCTTCGTTTAAGAAGAGTCTGCCAAACTTGGCAAAGTCGCGGGCTTTCGCATTGATGCAACAAAACGTCTTCTCCAAACCATTTTTCTTCTTGTCGATGCTCCAACTTGCTTCGTACTCAGCACCCAGATGGCTCCAGATTTTTTCGTTCATGTAATCCGTTACATTTTTTTTTGTTGCACGCTCTACAATCAAGCCGAGTAGTTGCGTGTTCACACTGCGATAGGCGAACTTCGTTCCGGGAGCATAATCTGTTTTCAAACGAGAAAGGTAGCCGCGCAAATTTCTTCCGTAATATAACTTGGCCGCCTGCCCCAATGGGTTGTAATAGCTTTCGCTGGATTTGATACCGCTTGTCATTTGCAGCAGGTGGCGAATCTTAATTTGATCAAATCCCTTTCTTCCCTTCAACTCAGTGAGGTAATTGGTTATGGGCTCTTCCACACTTTTGATCAACCCATCCGACAGCGCTACTCCAATCAAAGCGGAAGTATACGACTTGGCCATGGAAAAAGAAGCTACCGTAGAGCCGGCATCGTATTGCTGGTAGTAGCGCTCCATTAAAATAGAGTCGTTGCGGATGATGAGGAAAGCCACAGAATTATTGGCAGCCACCATACTATCGATTTTTGCCACTCGCGCTTTGCCAATCCTTTCTTTCTTCGGTGCTTCCGTAAACCGAAAAGGAGATTCCGACTTAGTGAGCGGACGTGAAGGAAAAATTTTGTGGTCGGTGATGTTTGAAAAGTTGTACCAGGCAAAACGACCCACCAGGCACGATTGCAACATCAGGGCAGGAATCAACAATAAAATCCAGATGATCTTTTTCATGTGTTTATAATTTACTTTTTAGTGGTCACCCCGCTACAGCGGGGGCCGAGATTATCATGTTGTTGGGTTTAGAACTTCTTAATGGCCATTTCATATCTAATAATAATAATTTCGGAGCAAGAAGCTATTTTCTTCAACAACCAATGCCTTTTTGCATTCAATTTAAAGCAGCCGAACGTCTAAATCGATAAATTTTTAAGCAGCCGATGGGAGTTCTTTCTTGAATCGGGAAGGCGTAACACCGGCATAGCGCTTAAAAGCAGTGTTGAAGGTGGTTTTCGAGTTAAATCCAGCCTCCTGCCCGATTGCCAACAGTGAGTAGTGATTAAATTGGGCGTTGGCCAGCAGTTCTTTTGCTTCCTCCACACGGTAGCGATTAATGAAATCGTAAAAATTGGATTTCTCTTTTTTGTTAATGATTTGCGATACGTAGCCTGCACTCAGTTCAACATCAGTCGCCAACATCTCGAGGCTCAGTTCAGGGTTGAGGTACGGCTTTTTTGTTTTCATAACCGCCAATAGGTTTTGATAATGATCGTCTGTTTTTTCAGACAACACAGGCTCTGCCTTTGCGGGTGTTCGAAAATGGGCCGCCTCAAATACTTCTCTGCGGGTGTAAGCGGAATAACCAATCCAATAAATGACAACCGACATACCAATCCACAAAGGGTAATGATGCCATTGCGAAAATTGGTTGGTGATCAACTCATACACATACGGAAAGCTCCACAAAAACCACAACGCTAACAAAGCGTACATCAGGTTGCGCAGCCAGCCGAGCGTGCGGTTGTCGATAGCCGAGAAATTGTTTTTCAAATTGCGCTGATAATGAAACACGCGCCACATTCCATGCCCTAGTAAAGTAATTGCCAGAATCATAGAAAGTATTTCAATGCTATGATTCAGTTGATTGACAATTTCGATGTGTTCAGCTAACCATTTTCTGTTTAGTAAAAATGTGAGCAACGTGCCAGTCTTGAAAAGTACATCTATCGAAAATGGAAGGAAGAGCAATTTTTCGGTGAGGGACGGTTGATGCCGTGGCTTAATCAGATACGTAATAAAAAAATAAAATGCTACCGGAATGAGCAGCGTCCACGAAAGAGGCAGAAAAAAAATGATAGGGTAGATTTTAATAAGACCGATGTCAAAAAGGAAATAATAAAAGTTGTTGAGCGAAAAACTAAATATGGTGAGCGCCAGATAGCCATTGGATTTCCGCCTGAAATTCATGCTGCGCGCTAAAAGAATGGACAAGAAAAAACCCTGCGCGCAACCGATTAAAATGAGCACATTGAAAAGATTAATGTTCATACGGGGTTAATTGTCGGCTAAAATAAGCCAACTATCCGAAAAGAAAATACAAACGGCCTGTAATCAAAACAGGTGGTGTGCAACTAATCAGAAAAAGATTAAAAATGGAAACTAAAAAGAAATCAAGATGGGGGAAAAATGCGCTCATCATCGGCATTACGAGTGGTTTTGCTTTCTTGATCGCCTTGTTTGCAATACTAGAGGGTGATTTGGAAAAATCTGAAACGCTGGGTATGGTTGGGTTATGTGCTACATCCATTTCGATGTTTTTGTTAGCCACCGAAGAAAATAAAAAGAAAACTTGTTCAAAACTATGACCGCTGCCAAAGAGAATTCAACCGTCAAAAGAAATTTTTCAATTTTGCGATTTATGTATGGTGCCTTTGTTGCGTTAGGGATTTACTACTTGCTGCGAAAAGATATTTCAGAAGCCATGAGTACGTTGGGTATCGGATTGATTTTCGATCCGTTTGATCAACAAGTGAAATGGAATGATCGTCCGGCTTACCAAAAAATCTGGTTGATGGTTCACCTAAGTGTTGTACTCGGTTTAGGGGGAATTTTACTTTTCAATTGGCTGAGTAAATAAAAATCACTTAGTGTCTTGGTGCCTTTGTGGCGAAACAGATATTGTTATTTCATAAACAATGGCGGCACCTTATCTTCCCACTCGGTCGCTTCCTGATACGCACGCACGATAGAAATAATTTCCGCTTCACCATATAATCTTCCTAAAAAAGAAATACTGGTCGGACTGCCTTTATCATTAAAACCATTGGGCACCACCACACACGGATTCCCTGTGAGGTTAGTGGTTAATAATTGTGAGCCACCAAAGCTGGGCGTGACGATCACATCAAAATCTTTCGTTGCCGCATAAAACTCCTGAATCAGCTGATGGCGCAAGCGCGAAGCATTAATATATTCCACAGCGGGAATAAAGCGCGCCGCGCGAAATGTATTGGGCCACGCCCACTTGCGCTGGTCGGTCATCAGGCTATCGCGGTTGGAGCGCGTCAGTTCATCGAATGAAGCCGCAGCTTCCGCCGTCAGCATGATGCGCACCGCCGCGATGGGAATTTTTGAATCCCACTCTAATGGAATTAAATCAACACCTAATTTTTTTAAATCGGCCAGTGTTTTTTCATCGTTTGCTTTGGACGGATAATTTCCTTCAAACCATTTTTTAAAATAGCCCACCCGTAATTTTTTGAGCGGGGTTTTAGAAGAGTAATTAAATGCCGCGGCACGTGTGGAGCGATCCAAATCATCTTCTCCACGAATGGCATCAAACACCAACGCACAATCAAAAGCCGAACGACACAGCGGGCCAATTTTATCCATGCTATAGCTTAGTGCCATCGCTCCATGTCTACTTACCGCACCGAATGTGGGACGCAATCCGCTGGCTCCACAGCGAGTTGAAGGAGAAACAATGGAGCCCAGTGTTTCGGTGCCGATGGCAAATGCTACTAAGCCTGCTACTGTTGCAGAAGCCGACCCAGCCGATGAGCCACTGGAACCGTCTTTCAAATTCCACGGATTTTTTGTGACACCTCCATACCAAATGTCGCCCATGGCAAGCGCGCCCAATGTTAACTTTACAATTAACACGGCACCGGCTTGTTCTAATTTTTTAACTACAGTAGCTGTCTCGTGAATGGTTTGTCCTTTGAAGGGTGCCGCTCCCCATGTAGTTTCGGTTCCCTCCACAGTGAGTAAGTCTTTGATCCCGTAAGGAATGCCATGTAGGGGGCCACGGTATTTTCCTTTGGCTATTTCTTCATCAGCTAATTTGGCTTGCTTCAGTGCACTCTCTTCTAAAATTGAAATGGCACATTGCAGGGTGTCGGCATATTTTTTTAAACGGCTCAAATAGAGTTTGGTCAGCTCGGTGGAAGTGATCTTTTTCGACTTGATCAACACTGCCAACTTATACACCGGATAGAAGGCAAGCTCTTCTTTGTTCGCAGGCAGTTTTACTTCTTTCGGCAATCCCCAGTCAATGGGTTTTTGTTGGGTAGATGCCTTTACGCCTACCGGCATCGGATCGAAAACCAGCGACATGGGCACGTTATTGCTGAGTGTAAATTGATGAATGGCCTGAAAAGCCTTTTGATAATCCATCAAATTAGAAAAGAGTGAATCGCGCTCGGCTTGGGTAAACGACAAATCGTAATAACTCTCAATCGATTGTGTGGGGTATTTTGTCTGAGAAAATGTGGTGATTGTCGCGCAGCATAAAGCCACCATCAAAGAAACTCTGTAACTTGAAGCCGTTTTCATTTTTAACTGTTTAGACTGAAATGTACACATGAAGAAGTATTTTGTAAAACTTTATCAATACAATGCGTGGGCGAATAATCGCGTGATGGATTGCCTGCTTCGCCAACAGGTACGTGATGCAAAAATTACTACGCTGTTTGGCCACGTGTTGGCGGCACAGTTTCTATGGCTGCATCGCATTAAAGGACTGCCCGCTCCGGCTGTAAAATTGTGGGGCGACTATTCATTAGAAGCTTTGCAGACGATGGTGGTCAACGCCAATGCGCAATGGATTACTTATGTGGAAGAAACCGATGACTTCGACCGCGAGATGACGTATCACAACTATACGGGCGATTTGTACACCAACAATGTAGAAACTATTATGATGCATCTGGTCAACCACTCATCGTATCATCGTGCACAAATTGCTATGCTACTGCGACAAGCAGGATTAGAACCAATCAATACCGATCTGATTACGTTTGATCGCGTGCAGCGCGGCCAGTGGAAGGACTAGCGAAAACTAAATCGGCATTTTTGTTGTTACTTGCACACACCAACTAAAAACCAATAAACATGAAGAGAATAATTATTTTCCTCCTTTTTGTTTTGCCTGCATGTTCTTTTGCGCAAACCAAACAGGCAGAAACCATCTGCCACACGTCGGCCACTGAGAAGTTTGCCGTTTTCGCATCCAACAAAAAATTCAACCGCGATCATCCAAGCCCAATGCCGTATGTACACGAAACACAAGCCGGTGGCAAGATGATCAAATTAAAATGTGCCGATGGCATAGAAGCTAATGCGTACTACATCGAAGCCAAAGTAAAATCCAACAACTGGATTTTTGTTTTTCAAGAATGGTGGGGACTGAATGACCACATCAAGCGTGAAGCAGAAAACCTCTACAACGACTTAGGAAATGTAAATGTGATCGCCTTAGACATGTATGATGGAAAGTTGGCGACCGACCCGCAAAACGCCGGTAAGTTCATGGGCGAATTCAAACAACCCCGGGGAACTGAAATTGTAAAAGGTGCGATTGCCTTTGGCGGACCCAATGCAAAAATCGGAACGATTGGTTGGTGCTTTGGTGGTGGCCAATCTATGCAAGCCGCTCTCACAGCGGGAACGCAAGCTGCGGCATGTATCATTTATTACGGCCAGCCTGAAGATAATCTGGAGCGCTTAAAAACTTTGAACTGCGATGTGTTGGATATTTGGCCTACACAAGACAAGTGGATTAACAAAGAGTTGACCGAAAAATTTCAGAAGAACATGGCAGAAGCCGGAAAGAAATTGACAGTGAAGTCGTATGAAGCCGATCACGCTTTCGCGAACCCCAGCAATCCTAAGTACAACAAAGAATTTGGTGCCGATGCCTACAAACACTCACTGGAGTTTTTTAGAGCAAGGTTGAAGTAACTCAATTTGAAAATGTAACAATTTGAAAATTTGAAGATGAGTTTGGTGTGGACGAACCATTGACCAATTGACTCATTTTCAAATTTTCAAATTTGGGTTACTCCCAAATCACCACTCCCTCTTTTGTGTGGTACCAGCCGGGATATTTAGGAACGTGAATTTTTTCCACTTCGTTTCGCTTCACTTTCATTGTAGGAGTCATGAGTCCGTTGGGCACAGTCCAGTCACCTTGCATGATTACCGCTTTCTCTATTTTTTCATACGACTCCAGTTCGCCATTCACCTCTTTGAGTGAAGCAGACAAACTTTCGATGATGGCTTCTTTTGATTTCGCTTTACCGGCAGCAGATAAAACGGTGAGTGCGAGAGGTTGTGGTATGCCCATACCCACCACACAAACTTGTTCGATGTCGGTATTGGCTAACAACTTCATTTCAATAGGAGCCGGTGCTACGTACTTGCCCTTGTCCGTTTTGAATTGATCTTTGATTCGGCCCACAATGGTTAAAAATCCTTCGCTGTCAATTTCACCTTTGTCGCCTGTTTTTAGGTAGCCTTCTTCATCAAATGATTCTGCTGTAAGTGAGGGTTCTTTGTAATAGCCCTTCATGTTGGCATCACTCTTCAGACGAAGTTCTCCGTCAGCGGCAATTTTCACTTTCACATTTTTAAATGGAATGCCTACCGTTCCAATTTTATTTTTTCCATGGCGATTGAAGTGCGAATACACACAGTCTTCCGTCATACCAATAGCCTGAAAAATTTCAATGCCAATGGATTTGAACCATTCTAATAAATCGACTGAAATAGGTGCTGCCCCTGAATAAATATGTGTGGCGCGACTGAGTCCTAATTTTTTGCGAATGCTCTTCTTTACAATACTGCCGATGATCGGGATGGAAAGTAAACGGCTCAATTTTTTCTGCGGCATTTTTTCCAAAATCTTTTCTCGGAACTTGGCCCAGATGCGTGGCACGGCAAAAAATGAATGCGGCTGGGTTTCAAAAAGATTCTTAGGAAATGTTTCCAGCGATTCGGCAAACGAAAATTGAGCACCCGCATAAAATCCATATACTTCAATACCCATGCGCTCTGCAATATGACTCATCGGTAAGTACGAGAATAAACTTGGCTCCATCGGTAAGCGCAATTCTTCAATCGCTGCCCGAAGTACTACATCAAAATTTCCAGAGGTGTGCATCACTCCTTTTGGCATGCCGGTGGTGCCCGAGGTGTACATGATGGTCATCAAGTCATCTTTACTCCAATTGTAAATGGATTCAATCGGAGCGTTTGCCTGCACTAACTTTTCCCACGAAAGTGATTCATTTACCCCATACATTTCAATGCCAATGCGTGCAATGCCGCTCGAGATGCCTTCTTGCTGCGATGGATATTCATCTAGCTTACCGATGATAATGGCCTTGGATTGACTATGATCTAAGATTTGTTTAATTGATGGAGCTGTGAGCGTAGCATAAAGTGGAACAGAAATGTGTCCCGTCATCATGATGGCCAAGTCAGCCATTACCCAATGCGCGCAGTTTTTAGAGAGAATGGCAATGTTACTTCGATCGGGATAGCCGAGCGCTTTGATGGCTGAAGCCATTTTCCGGATTTCGGTGCCTGCTTCCTGATAGGTCCAGGTTTTTTTTCCACCGTTGATCGGTTGATTTAAAAATAGGCCAGACGGCTTTTGCTTTTCCCAATGTAAAAATCGGGCAAGAGGACTAGAGGCTTCCATAACAATCGATTTAGATGACCGATTTATGAAGAATTTTACAAAAAGAAAAACCTTGGCTTAATAATGTAGTGTGTAACTTATGGATTAGAAACTGAAAACGCTCGACTTCGAATGATAGGTAAACGTACTGATTCGATAGCCGATACAGATTTCGTGGGTGGAGAAGTTGGCGGCTGCTGATGAGCCGGTGGGCACTTCAAACACATAGCCGATTCGAAAGGTATCTTTGAAAAGCGCCTGCATAAAAAGTCCGTAGGTGTTGAAGTTGCGTGTCAGTAAACCTGCCTGATAATTCTCATGCAGAATAAAGGAAGCGTTGAGGTCTACGGACAAAGGTGCTCCGCTCACCATCTTAATCATCGTGGCCGGCTTAAAGCGCACGTGTTCCGAAATAAAAAAGAGATACGATCCCAACAGGTAATAATGCTGGGTGTAAAGTGTGGCTTGCTGCCCTTGTGTTTCCAGCGTTGATCGCAACATGCGTGGCACCGAAAGCCCAACCATAAACTTGTCGTTTTTCAAAATAGCTCCGAACCCAAAACTCGGTTTCGTTTCTGAAAAGTTTCCGAGGAACAACTCATCATCTTTGTGAAAGGGATTTACCTGAGAATTATCGATTTGATAATTGGCCATGCCGGCTTGCAATCCAAACGATAAAATTTTGTCGTCCGTCAGGTTGATGCGGTAACTATAGCTACCAAATATTTCCGTGATTTTACTGTTGCCAATCTGATCAGAGACCACCATCAACCCCGCCCCCATTTGATTGTTGCGCAAAGAAATATGTCCGTTGAAGTTGATCGTCTTCGGGCTGCCCTCAAAACCGGCCCATTGGTTGCGATAGTTGAGCGAGAAATTCAAATTGTTGGTAAGACCTGCATACGCCGGATTGATCACAAACGGATTGGTGATGTATTGCGAATACAACGGGTCTTGTTGTGCACAGAGATTTTGTGAGGTGAGCATCACGCCAAGCAACAGGAGCAAAGCGATAAACTTTTTATCTGAAGATGAAGGAGCGGTAATCATGTGCATCAATATTTTAAATCAAAAAATCCGGTCAACGACTTCCCTGCCAGCGGTAATTCAATTTTGTAGAAATAGGTGCCGGCCGGAAGTTTGCTTCCATCATTAGTAAGTCCGATGAAGACTTTGGTTTTATTATCGTAGTCTGCCACCGAAAACACTTCATCGCCCCAGCGATTAAAGATGGTCACGCGATTGGTTTTCGTTTCGGGGATGACATCGATGTATTGCAGGAAGAGAAAAGGATTTTTATCATCGCCATTGGGAGATACTGCATTGTACACCACAATGTCTCCGGCAACTTCGATAGTAAAAGGTTGTTGGGCACATTCACCGTTGGTATTACACGCTTCGATGGTGATCATTTCATTTCCCGAAAAGGGTTTGCCTTTATAATCGATGGTGAGTACTCCACCCACCACCACGGCCGAAGCACCGCTGTTCAAAGGTGCGATTATGCGAATGGAGTTGACATCCAGTGTTCCGCTGGTGGTGATGAGCGGAACAAGGTCGATGGTGATTTTTCCTTCCACTTGTGTCACTAACTTTTGCGGCATAAACACGGGGCCGCAAACAGTAGATGTAACTGTTGCCACCACGGCAGTGCGCGAACTCTCGCAGCCACTTTTTGAAATCGAAACGTAATAGGTAGTGGTGGCGGTGAGTGAAGGAGTGATGAACGAGCTTTTGAACTCATTGGCGATGGCGGTACCTCCTGTGGGCAAGGTGTACCAACGATATTCTCCATCAGAAGCGCCACTCGCTTGCAGTGTTGCCGTTCCATTTTTGCACGTGGTGGCACCTGTCGTTCCAGGAGCAGTGGGAGTCGGATTGACAAACAGCCCTTCATCGTTGGTGAAAACTTCGGCAGCTAAATCGCCATTGATGCGACAGCGATAGCGACCCGCTCCAAAATTTCCTGTGGTGTTTACAGAAAGTGTAGCTGTTGTCACATTGCTATACCCACCTCCATTGGCGATGTTAGTGAAGGGAGCAACTCCATCCGGTGAAAATTGCCATTGATAGGTGATGTTAGTGGTGCCCGTAGCTGCTGTGGTGAAGGTGGCTGTCTGCCCTGCACACGCAATAAAATCAGATGGTTGCATGGTGATGGTGAGAACTGCTCCACTTCCGTTGTTTACACGAGCAAGGCCGTTGCGGGTCGTTCCATCGTACGTTACAAAATCTCCACTAATTACTATTTCATTATTTGGTTGAAGAGCTAAGCCTGCAATCGGATTACTGGTGCTTAAACCCGGATCGAATGAACAATCAAGTGTGCCATCGCTGTTCAGACGCACCAAGTTCTTTTTTTGTGAACCATTTACATTTTCAAAATCGCCGGCTACAATCAACTTACCATTGCTCATCAACGCTACGCGATACGGACCATTGATTGTAGCTAAGTCAGCGATTCCTTGCGCAGCAAAGGATCCGTCCAAGCTGCCGTTTGTATTTAAGCGGACAATACCAAAACGATTGCTGCCTTGAACAGAAGTGAACTTACCGACTACAATTATTTTTCCATCTGGCTGAATAAGCAAGTCGCTGATGGAATGAATGGGCGGAGACCCGGCATCAAAACTCGGATCTGCACTACCGTCCGGATTAAGTCGATTAAGCGAACCGGAGGCTGCCGCTATCAATATCTTGCCATCGGCCTGCACTTCAATTGCGCTGGCGAGGAAAGATAGATTTGCGAATGTTAAATCAGTTGTACCATCTGCATTCAGGCGATTAATTCCCATCCCGCCCATGTACGAGGTATTCGAATAAATGATTTTGCCATCGGGCTGCAAGGCCATCGCAGAAAGTGATGATGAATACGATCCGGGTGCGTTGTTGTTGAAAGCAAAATCGTCTGTACCGTCTGCATTGTATCGGATCACCTGATCATTTGCATAACCTAAAATTTTATCATCCGGCTGAATCAATGGAATCATTTGCTCAGGGATTTGATTGAATGTTCCATCCAACGTTCCATTTGAATTAAAGCGGATCGTACCAAAAACAGAAACTCCACCAACGGTTGTACTTGGCACGGCTGCAATTATTTTGCCCGTACTTTGAATCGCTACTCCTGATACACTGGTTGGGCTATCAAAATTAGGTTGAAAAGTAGCATCGATAAATCCGGCTGTTCGTGTGGCCGATGTACATGGGTCGGCTATCGCTACATAATCATACGATTGCAATGTCACACCAGTGGCAATGCTGTTATTTACAAGTACGTGATACGTTCCGGCATCGCCCACCACGGCCGATGGAATGGACAATGTTGCAGCAGTTGCCCCCGGTATGAGCACTCCATTTTTATACCATTGATAACTGTTGGCGGTGCCAGGCGTAGTGAAAGGAATAGTGAGGGCTCCACCTACTGAGAATGAAATAATTCCACCCGGTGGCAATTTAGCTTGTGGACTATAGGTGAAATTTGAAACCGCTGCATTTGGTTCCAGATCTTCAAAGGAGAGAGAATTGTTTCCAATCGAAAATGAATTGAGATTCGTATATCCGGTAATATCAGCCAACTCATTGAAGTAATTATTTTCCAAATTCACGTCTGAAAGAGCCGCAGATGCAAGACCGATGGCTGGAGCAACACCGCCTAGCCTGTTGTTGCTAAACGATACTTCAATGAGCGATGAAAGATTACTTAACTCGGGTGGGATAGAACCATCGAATTGATTGTCTTGGAGGAATAAATATTGGAGGTCATTAAAATTCCCAATCTCAGAAGGTATTCCGTAATATAAATTGTTATCAGATAAGTCGAGGCGCTGTAGGTAAAGAAGGTCGCCTATTTCGAAGGGTAAGTAGCCATTTAATTTATTCGCGGGCAAATTGATTCCGGTGATGTTGCATCCGATAACGGTAACACCAAACCAAGTGCTTTCATCGATACTTGTCCAATTGTTTCGATTGGTCCAGTTGGGGCCATCCGTAGAATTATAAAGTTCAATGAGTGCATTTCTTTGTGATGGAGGAACGCAGGTGCTAAAAGTATAAGGGGTTGAACTTATACCGGAAGCGCATCCGATCTCAATGGTAATAAAACCGGTTGTAGTACCTACTGGCACGCTGGTCGTAATGCTGGTAGCGGTGCTGGCCGTGAGGACCGCAAGGGTGCCATTAAACTTTACGATGTTATTAGAAGGAACTGGATCAAAATTAAATCCCGTAATGGTCACTACGGTTCCATCCAAACCTACTGCGGGTGTAAAACTTGTAATGATTGGCGGTGGCACTCCGCTTTGATTGAGCTTTTGAATAAAAATATCGGATTGGCCATTGGTTGTGAGACTGAAATCGCAAGAGCCTGCGGAAAAATCTACTGTGCTATCGAAAGACCCGGTGATGATTACTTCATTCGTAGCACTAACAGAAATACCTCTGCCGAATCCCGCATAAGTACCCACCGGCTTTTCGGCCCAAATAAAGTCGCCAGAAGAATTTAGTTTGCTGAGGTAGATATTAGAGAAACCATTTGCAGTAAAGGAAAAGATGGAACTACTCGGATCGAAGTCAACCGTGCCGCTGAATGTTCCGGTAGTGTACACATTTGCGGAGGCATCTAGTGCCAGCGCAAAAGGTTCTTCCGAACCAACGCCTCCCAATTGTTTGGCCCAAACAAAATTACCGGCAGACGTTAACTTGCTGATGTAAATGTCTTTGTTCGATAAACTAAAAGCGGGTGTTGGGGTGAGATTGAATACTCCTGCGCCCGGATCGAAATCGTGTGGTGTGCCATCGCCATAGACAAAATAGCCTGTGGAGTACACATTGCCAGTTGCATCGACTTTGATTGCCCGCCCCACATCATCATTATTGCCGCCCATACCCGCAGCCCAAATAAAATCACCGTTTGTATTCAGCTTTAAAACAAAAGCATCATTGCCAATAGCTGTTAATGGAAATGTTCCGGCACCGGGGTCAAAGTCAACACTATTGCCAAATACTCCGGTGGTGAGGATGTTGTCAGACGCATCAATGGCAACAGCAAGCGCCTGATCTCCGCCAATGTCACCAATTTGTTTTGCCCAAAGCAAATTACCTGTAATCCGGTTCAGCTTCACCATGAAAACGTCATCCAGGCCAGCGGAGTTGAATGTAGTTGTACCTGCACCCGGATCGAAATCTCCACTGTTAGAAAAATGCCCTACCACCACTACATTATTAGCAGCATCTAGTGCAATCCCATTACCCATATCAAAACTTAGACCACCCAAGCTGCCGGCCCAAACGAAATCGCCATTTACGTCTAGCTTGCAAACAAAAGCATCCCAGCTGCCAGCCGAGGTGAGGTTGTTGATACCAACACCCGGATCAAAATCAGCGGTGGTAGAAAAGTGACCCGTGAGGTAAACATTTCCAGTGGCATCCACAGCAATGGCTTTGCCCATGTCACTTGAGGTACCTCCCATTTTTTTTGCCCACACTAGATTTCCCCCAACATCGAATTTGGTGACGAAAATATCTACGCTTCCTGAAGAAGTCAGATTTGTTGTGCCAACACCCGGATCAAAATCAACTGTGCCGACAAAAAAACCGGTGACATAAACATTGCCCGCTGCATCGGTGGTAACTGCAAGGCCATTATCGGTTGAAGATGACCCTGCACTATGTGCCCAATCAAGTTCGGGATATTGGGCGTGAGCCAAGAGCGATAGCAACACAAAGGCAATCGCCAAATAGTTGCGTATTCGTAAGAGCGTGTTCATGTGGCGGGTATTAGAAGTGCTTCTATTTAGTATGACTGATGAGTGTGCCTTTTTTCCCGCTTACTAGTGAAAAACCAATAACTTTATTGAAAATCGGGAAAAACCCGTTTCCTGTTTGTCTATTCCATAGGTCGCATGTTCGTATCGTTCAAAAAAAATGCAAGTCAAAGCACTTTATGGGAGAGGTATGTGCGTGGCGATAAATCGGCATTCGGAGAACTGTACACTTACTATCACAAAAGCCTGACTGCCTTTTGTATGGGAAGGTTAAAGACTATTGAACTGGCAGAGAATGCAGCCTCTGAAACGTTGATAAAATTATTGCAATATGAACGCCCAAGCGAAATTGAAAACTTTGAAAGTTGGCTTTTTACAGTAGCAAAAAATGATTGCAACACCATTTGGTCAACCACCGAACGAAGAAAAAAAATTCTGGAAGATAACTATGAGATAGTCAGCAGTCATACCCCGGAAGCAGAGGAAAAATTGGCGTTTGAAAGTATCGACCGGATTATTAAAGAAAATTTAGATGAAACAGATTACAAGATTTGGCAATTGTACCAACAAGGATATGACAACAATGAAATAGCAGAGATGACGGGATTAAATGAAAAGACAACGGCTAACAGAAAATCGGCCGCCCGAAACAAATTGAAATTGGCATTGAAGGATTTTTACAGCAAGAACACATAAAGAATGAGGAGTAAATACGATTACGATATTATCAGCGATTACTTGCACGGTTTAACGGACAAGAAAACTTCTCTTGAGATCAGCGAATTAATCAAGACCGATGAAGTAGCACGGAATATTGCAGATGGCATCATTCGATTAAACAAAGAATTTAAAGATGATGATGTCTCACAAGAATCCTATTTGGAGGATTTCAGGAAAAAGCAATTGGAAGTAATAAGCCGAAACAATAAGCCGAAACGAGTAACCGTAAAATTCTCACTCCGAATTGCGGCTGCACTTTTGCTTTTAATTACTACAGGTGCCGTGATCCGAATATTGGTTTCAGAACCCGACTATCAGCAAATTGTAGACAAAGAATTATCGCAACCCTATTCTGCCTCCACGGTCGTTCGAAGTGATGGTGATGAATCTTCCAAGGAGAAGGCATTTCAATTGTATGGGCAAGGAGAGTTCGCCAAGGCATCAGCATATTTCGAGCTGGCGACAGCAGACGAGAAAGAAAATGCTTCCATTGTATTTTATCATGCGTTAAGTCAGATTTATGTGGAGCATTACGAAGAAGCGATTACTTTATTGAAGGCAGATGTAATTGCGGGCAGCCGTTATGCGCAGCAAGCAGAATGGTTTCAAGCATTGGCCTTACTAAAATCCGGCAACACGGGTGAAGCAAAGGAAGTATTGACAACCATTCAAAAGAATTCACAACATTATAAATTGAGCGAGGCGCAAGAGTTACTTAATGCTCTTGACTAGTCGAAGGCCGAAGCTTTCTTCTATAGAGCCAAAGAGCGAGGAGAAGTATCAGAGCAATTCCGGTGTAAATCATCCATCCATTTGATTTCTCCGGTAGCGGATTCGTGTCACCCATCACCACAAAGCTACCCCAGAAGTACGGATGATGATACAGTGGGTCGCTGGTTTCATTTAAAAACTTTATTTGAGCAAGTCGCAGCGCCTCATCTTTTGATTTTCCATTTTTTAATTCAGCATAGAAATAGGTCATTACTTTTTGTGTCACCTCATCCGGAATTTTCCAAAGGCTCATCAGCACACTGGGGCAACCCGCATAACTGAATGCACGCGAAATACTGATCGGCCCCTCACCCTGTTGTATTTTGCCGAAGCCGCTGCTGCACGCGCTAAGTACAACCATCGAAGCTTTTAATTTTAAGTTATAGATTTCTGCTACCGTGAGATATCCGTCATTGAGGGAATCGCTTACATGATTAAACAGCAGTTCAGAATATTGAGGATGCTCATTGTTGAGTAAACTATGCATGGCCAGATGGAGGATATCATAGTTGGCCGCATTCAATTTAAAATTTGTTTCAGTAGCTTCGTTGCTCAGCCAGGCGTCACCTTTCATCAATTGACTGATGGATTTCACTTCTTCCTCAGCCCCGGGCAAAGGCAAATATCCGCTGCGCATGGCTAAATAGGTCATTGGGTGTTTCAATGTATCGAGATCGGCAAACTCGTTTCCTGAATAGGAAGGAGCAAAGCCGGCAAACAAATTTTTTGGTTTTTCTCGAGCAACATAAACTTCGTGCGCCAATGAAGAGGAGTAGGCATAACTGATTTGGAACTCCTTCGATAGATACTGTAGATTTTTATAATTCGGATTTCTGCCTTCTGCTTTTTGATTAATCAACGAACCAAAGCTGAATTGCGCCAGCTTGCCGTCCGGAATGATGATTAGTTTTGTGATCGCAGATTTTCTGTCAAGCGATGATTTTAACAAAACTTCATACAGTTCGAAGGCGGTTGTGGCATAGAGTTGATCGGCTTCATTGCGAGAATTCAAAATAAAGTCAGCATCCGTCAAGCTTTTTTCATAATTACTCATTCCTTTGGCGAGCGCTTCACTAGCAGCGATTTTTTCGAACGCAGCCGAAGTCTTGGAAATGGTAAACTTATAGATGGATCTGTCGCCAATGAAGAACTCAATCAGTGTCGTAAATTGATCCATCGACTGTTGTACTTTCTCTATCGAAGCGTCAGCCTGATTGTATTTAAAATTAAAGTACGAAGGGAAGTTCTTCTCCAGACGGATTTTTAACTTATTGTAATTCTGTTGCAGTTCAAAAATATTTTTTTCTTGTAACGTGATAGCGGCAGAATCCTTTTTGCCAATGGCCCCATGCAACGCACTTTGTTGATACGCCAATTCAATTTTAAAATCACGCTCGCGTTCAATTAAACTATCAGGAACGCCAGCGAGGGTTTTTGCTTGCGCATCTCGGATGTTTTCTACCAAAATGGATGCTTTACTTTTTTCTGAAATCAGAAAGGCATCTTGAATAAATCGGGTATCATTTGTTTTTGAATACAAAGTAAAGGCTACATTAATGCCTTCATTATAAATAGCGCGACTGTCCTTTTCCAGTTCAGCCCGTGCACTCTCCTGCGTGTAGCCCGAAGCGATGTCGTCAATCAACTCAATCGCAAAGAGATAGGTACTCAGGGAATGCTTTAGATAATCCACTCGTTTCTGATCATGGTGGAAGGATTGGGCAAATACCTGTGCCTTTTTTCGCGCGATGCGAAGGGACATTGGTTTATTATCCAATTGCTGAAGTGTTGGGTTCGAAAACAAATGCAACGTGTCATTAAATCCGGTGGCAACGGATGAAAATGCTTTTTGAAATTGAATCAGCCCTTTTTGAAATTGCTTTTGCGCTACGTGAGCATCACCAACCAGTTGGTAGAGCGAAGAGACCTTCGAGTTTTGGTTACCCATTTTAGATAGATAGATGCTGAGGGCTAATCTGTAATTTTCAAATGCATCTTTAAAATGATTGGCGCTTACTTGAATAGTGCCAATTCTGCCCAGCATATCCGCTTCTCGCACTGAACCTGATCCGGATTTTCGAAAAATAGTCAATGCTTTTCGGCAATAATTTTCAGCCATTACGGGCTCGTTGATTGCTGAATAGTAATCTCCCATAAAACTATACACGATACCCAGGTAGACATGATTGGGCCCCAAATTTTTCTCGGCCTGAAGTTGCGCCTTCTTAAACGAATTCAAAGCAGAAGTATGTTCCCCTACATTCCCATAGAGTCTTCCCAGATATGCTTCATACGTGGGAAGGATGTCGCTTTTATCGCCATATAGTTTTTCAAGAATGGAATTTCCTTCTTTAATAAAGCGGATGGCTTCACGATAATTAAACATAAAGCCATGCAGATTTCCGATGGTCAGATAATTGGCTGCCACATTGGTATGAACAGGCCCGAGCGATTTGATACTGATCTCGAGTGCTTGGTTGCAATACTCCAGCGCCCGGTCGTAGTTGCCAAGCTTCTGATACGCACTTCCGATTTGATGCAAGCTGTTGGCTAATGATTCATGCCCGGCATTCAGTTTGGCGCTTCGTATCTTCAATGCTTTTAGATGTAGCTCCAGAGCCTTATTCAATTCATATTGATTTTCATAATTACGGGCCAGATTGTAAAAGGTGTTGGCCAACTCAATATCATCAGCAGGAAGTTTATTCTGTCGGATGCTCAATGCTTTTTGCAAGTAATAAAATGCAGAGTCGTGCTGCGCCAGATTGGTGAACATGTAACCCATGTAGTTATAATCAAAAGCCACCTCAACGCCTTCACCATATAGTTTGCGCTTTAGGTTAATCGATTGGTGCATCAGGTCGATTGCCTCCACGTGCTTGCGTGCGCAACCTCCAAGCGAACGAGCCAGATGATAATAGACGTTGGCAACTTCAGTAGATTCTGCCTTGAAGTGAGCCAGTGTCAACGCCTTAGATCGATTCAAAATTTCAAGTGATTGGTCGCACTGATTGAGGTTGGCTTTGCATTCGCCCAGTAGATTCAATGCCTTTACTTGACCTGAAATATTTTTTTCTCTTTCAAAGGCAAGGGCTGCCTTTTCTAGATTTTCGACGGCCAATTGATATTTACCATCTTCATATAGTTGCTTTCCAATTGAAAAAAGAGCCACTGTGTTTTTATTTTGAGCACAGATGATCGTTGATAGACAAACAGCAATCAGTAGAAAGAAGAATCCTTTCATAGAAACGCAATATTTCCATTAAGGTAAAAAATAAAATGATAGCGTAGAATTGCTAGAAACTAAAAACGCTCGACTTTGAATGATAGGTAAACGTACTGATTCGATAGCCGATGCAGATTTCGTGGGTGGAGAAGTTGGCGGCTGCTGATGAGCCGGTGGGCACTTCAAACACATAGCCGATCCGAAAGGTATCTTTGAAAAGCGCCTGCATAAAAAGTCCATAGGTGTTGAAGTTGCGCGTGAGCAAACCCGCCTGGTAATTTTCATGCAGAATGAATGAAGCGTTGAGGTCTACGGACAAAGGCGCTCCGCTCACCATTTTAATCATCGTCGCTGGTTTAAAGCGCACGTGCTCCGAAATAAAAAAGAGATACGATCCCAACAGGTAATAATGCTGGGTGTAAAGTGTGGCTTGTTGTCCTTGTGTTTCCAGCGTTGATCGCAACATGCGCGGTACCGAAAGCCCCACCATAAACTTGTCGTTTTTTAAAATGGCTCCGAACCCAAAACTCGGCTTCGTTTCAGAAAAGTTTCCGAGGAACAGCTCATCGTCTTTGTGAAAGGGATTTACCTGAGAATTATCGATTT